>ENA-ORBV01002221-ORBV01002221.1-microbial-mat-metagenome-genome-assembly--contig:-NODE-2221-length-41399-cov-16.975655_pt1 | contig 41399 bp, 31 predicted proteins | sample MGYA00237777_ERZ505514 | MGnify/ENA primary metagenome ERZ505514 (study PRJEB26160, sample SAMN06269048) | microbial mat metagenome | isolation source: Oligotrophic lake microbial mat | place... | reverse complement strand
AAATAGGAAATAGGAAATAGGAAATAAGAAATAGGAAATAGGAAATAGGAGATAGGAGATAGGAGATAGGAAATAGGAGATAGGAAATAGGAAATAGGAGATAGGAGATAGGAGATAGGAGATAGGAGATAGGAAATAGGAAATAGGAGATAGGAGATAGGAGATAGGAAATAGGAAATAGGAAATAGGAAATAGGAGATAGGAGATAGGAGGCAGTTGACAGGAGGCAGTTGACAATTGACAATTGACAATTTTTTAATAAGTGTATTTTTTAAATTTAAGGTATATGAGAATTCTGTTTTCGTTTTTTATGTTCATGTTCGGTGCTGGTTTGATGGATGGTCAGGAGGTCACGTTTACTAAGGACATCGCGCCGATCATCTACAACAACTGTGCACAGTGTCACAGGCCTAATGAAATCGGTCCGTTTCCTATGACCAATTACGATGAGATCAAACCATGGGCACTATCCATCAAATACGTGACTTCTATTCGTTATATGCCCCCATGGAAAGCGGATCCGGAATATTCAAGATTTCAGGGTGAGCGTTTTCTATCCCAGGAAGAGATAGATCTGATTGCTGAATGGGCCGACAATGGCGCTCCTTATGGAAATGCTTCTGAGGAACCAGAACTCCCATCATTTCCAACCGGATCACAGATCGGCACACCTGATCTGGTTTTATCTATGGCGGAATCATTTATCCACCAGGGTGGAAATAAGGATGAGTATCGTGTTTTTGTTTTACCAACTGGTTTGACTGAAGACAAAGAGATCGCTACCGTTGAACTAAGACCAGGCAATACCAAAATTCTACACCATGCATTATTGTCTTACGATGATACAGGTGAAGCAAGAGCTCTTGATGCAACTGATCCAGTTTACGGGTATGATGGATTTGGTGGTTTTGGAGTTGATGCTGCGATGGAACAAATGTATCCCGGATATGTCCCTGGTCAAAAACCTATTGCGTATCCCGAAGGATTGGGACAAACGTTGCCTGCTGGTTCTGATATTTTGGTCCAGGTACATTATGGCCCAAGGCCTTTTCCTGAAGCAGACAGTTCAACCCTCAATATCTTTTTCAAAAAAGAGCCTGTCGAGCGGCAGGTCCAAAATTTCATTTTTTATCCATTCTGGCCATATATTCAGAACGGGCCTTTTGTCATGGAACCGAATACAGTAAAGACCTTTCATGTTCAGTTTACCACTCCGATCAAAGTCAGTCTTTTTGCTATCTGGCCACATGCTCATTTATTAAATCAGGATTACGAAGTATTCGCTGTGCATCCGAATGGAGATACCACGCATCTGATCCGCATTCCGGATTGGGATTTTAACTGGCAAGGGTCGTACAATTTTAAAAAATATATGGTGCTTGAGCCTGGCACTACCATTCATGCTTACGCATCTTACGATAACACATCAAATAATCCAAGCAACCCAAATAATCCGCCAGCCACCGTTACCTGGGGAGAAAGAACTACGGATGAAATGTTGTTTCTGCCGATTTCTTTCGTGCCATATGCTATAGGTGATGAAGATATTGTCTTTGAGGATGAAACCACTTCTGTAGACGATCCCGGATTGGGTTTTGTCAATCATTTTCTAGCTCCAATCATGCCTAATCCGGCAAATGATCTAGCCTACGTTAATTTTATTCTTGAACAGCCTGACCATGTCACCATCCGCGTGATGGATATGCAAGGAAACGTTGTCAGCACACTCTTCGTAGATGACTGGAAACTTGCCGGCGCCCACACTGAAAGACTTGAGTTAAGTCAATTCCCTGCAGGAGCTTATTTCGTACAATTACTTGGTACAAACTTTACGCAGGCCAGGAAGATGGTGGTGGTGAAGTAGGGGCGGTTGCAAAACGATTTACGGGCGGTTGCAAAACGCCCGGGACAATAATAATTTAATGGTCATCAAGTCGGGGGTGTTTTGAAACCACCCACGATTTGATGACCTTTTTTTCGGGCGGGAGCAAAACGATTTTCGGGCGATTGCAAAACGATTTTCGGGCGGTTGCAAAACGCCCGTGACAATTGGAATTCATTATTTCTTGTATTTCATCTTGAATCCCCCTTAATTTCAATTGAAAACAAATTACTTCACCGGAAATGAAATACAGAAATCACTTGCCTCGTCGGCAACTCAGAAGATTAAAAGGCTATAATTATGCGAAAGCTGGTGCATATTTTGTCACTCTAAATTGCAAAAATCAAATTCCATTATTTGGTGAAATCAAAGAAGGGAAAATGATATTGAATGAGTACGGTATAATAGCTCAACAGGAATGGAGTCGAACTCCTAAAATCAGGCTTAACATCAGACTAGATACTTTCATTGTAATGCCAGATCACATTCATGGAATTATTATCATCGAAAAAGAGATTAAATCAGACTCCTCCGGAATTTCGGGCGAGAGCAAAACGATAAATACGAGCGAGAGCAAAACGATAAATACGGGCGAGAGCAAAACGATAAATACGGGCGGTTGCAAAACGCCCGAGACAGCAATAATTTGTGGTCATCAGGTCGGGGGTGTTTTGAAACCACCCCGGCTTGATGACCTTGTTATTTCGGGCGGCTGCAAAACGCCCAATACACAAATTGTAAGAAACCCATACTTGAAATCACCCTCACAAACACTAGGCGCCATTCTGCGAGGATTTATGGGTACTGTTACTAGTCAAATCAATACGCTTAGAAATACACCCGGTGAAAAGATCTGGCAGCGAGGATTTCATGATCATATTATTCGTAACAAATGGTCCTATCATCGAATTTCAATGTATATAAACAACAATCCTAAAAAATGGAAACTCAAATAATAATATAGGACGTTTTGCAAATTGGAATTCATATGCTTTTCGGCTCAATAGAGTTCCATTATGATGCTCCATAGATGATTGTTTCTAAAAATAATTTATTTAGGACATTTTTGTCCTTATTAAAATATTTCCCCTATCTTTGGCCTGTTAATTATCAAATCATGTTCTCTAAAGCGTGTGAATACGGCATCAGGGCGACTTTATATATAGCCATGAACTCGCTTGATGACAAGCGGGTAAGCTTGAGAACCATAGCCGGAAAAATTGATTCGCCCGAAGCATTTACCGCTAAGATCCTGCAGCAGCTTGTCCATCATGCCATTATAAATTCGGTAAAAGGAGCTACCGGAGGGTTTGAAATCGAAAAGGAAAAACTCCGTGGAATCACTCTGGCCCATATCATCTCTGCTATCGACGGTGATAACCTATTCCATGGCTGTGTCATGGGGCTTTCCGCCTGCACGGAATCTCATCCATGCCCCGCCCATATCAGTTATGAAAAAATTCGCAGCCAGCTGAAGTCTATGCTAAACAATACTTCGATCTATGATCTGTCTCATGGACTTGAAACAGGGCTTACATTTCTCAAACAATAAGGGGTTATCAAACCACCCATCTCTAAAAACTTAAACATAAATCCAATGGAATTTATCTATGAAAAGAAAGTAGGCGAGTTAGTTGCTGAAGACTATAGGGCAGCCGCCGTTTTCCAGAAATACGGCATCGACTTCTGTTGCAAAGGCAATATTTCGGTTGATGCCGCTTGCACGCTGCAAAACCTCATGACAGAGGATGTCATGCGTGAGCTTAAAATCCTTTTTGCCTCAGAAAAAAACCAGCCTGTAGATTATCAGTCATGGAACGCTACAATCCTATCAGACTTTATTGAAGAAACGCATCACCGGTATGTGCGGGAGAAAACACCTGTCATCCTAAGCCATCTGGACAAACTATGTCAAAAACATGGTGGTCGTCATCCGGAACTTCTTGAAATAAACAAGCTGTTCAACGCGTCAGCTACTGAACTTGCCTTGCATATGCAAAAGGAAGAACAAATCCTGTTCCCTCGCATCAGGCAAATCGCAACAGTGACTTCTGGTACCGATCCAAATCATCTCTTTACACGAGGTATGCTGAATGCCCCCATAAAGATGATGATGCACGAACATGACCAAGAGGGAGAAAGATTTAAAAAAATTGAACTCCTTACAGATCACTATCAAGCACCTGCCGATGCGTGCAATACCTTTAAAGTAACCTTTGCGCTGCTTCAGGAATTCGAAAATGATCTTCACCTGCACATCCACCTTGAAAACAATATCCTCTTTCCCAAAGCAGCTCAAATGGAGAAGGAGTTAATGAATTAGAAAAGTTAGGAGATAGGAGGCAGGAAACAGGAAGCAGGAAGCAGGAGGCAGGAGGCAGGAAACAGGAAGCAGGAGGCAGGAGGCAGGAGGCAGGAGATAGGAGGCAGGAAACAGGAAGCAGGAGGCAGGAAACAGGAGGCAGGAAACAGGAAGCAGGAAACAGGAAGCAGGAAGCAGGAAACAGGAAGCAGGAAGCAGGAGGCAGGAAACAGGAAGCAGGAAGCAGGAGGCAGGAGGCAGGAGATAGGAGGCAGGAAGCAGGAAGCAGGAAGCAGGAAGCAGGAGATAGATGTTATTTATACCCCGCCTTCGTCTGTGAAAACTGTCAATATGAAATACCTTTATAAACAATTAATGGTCTAACCTGATTTAACATTTCCCTATGTCAAATAAAATGTTGATCATCCTATGTGCAGGTACTTTTGCTTTGCTCTTCAGTTGCCAAAATGCTACAGAAAACAAAGGTGAAAAAGGTAGCGAATCCACCGAAGCACCCAAAAAATATACTGCTCGGGATGGACATACGATAGGGATGAATGTAATATTGAACAATGGTGCAAAATGGGAAGCCAATGTGGAGACCACCCAGGGTATGGGGCATATGTTGGGGACCGTGGGTGATATGCCGGCACAGCCAACGCTTGAAGATTTCAGGTCATTGCATAAAACACTGAATGTGAAATTTGAAACTATTCTTCAGCAATGCACGATGGCCGGAGAGGCACACAACCAATTGCACAACTACCTTATGCCTTTGAAAGAAAAAATAGATGTGCTGGAAACCGCCGATCTAAAGACCTGCAAAAAACTACTTCCTGAGCTAAAGGAATATATCATGAAGTACAGTCATTTCTTTTTCACGTAGCCCTATCCATCAAGGAAGGGCTAGTCCAATAGTTCGCCAAGACTTTCCTTCAACACACCTTTCAGGTATTCATTGGTTTCCTTGTTATAGAGACTCTTTATGGTATTCAGCAATTTAGCCTGGTAGCCGCTTTCTTTTTCCTCTGCATACTGCTTTAGAAGTCCGGTGATCAGGTAAAATCTCCTGTATTGCCAATCCGGTACACTCCTGATATAAAATTCAGAATCAATCGTTTTTAAGCCCTCATCCTGCACATCAGCAGGCTCGCCAGACATGAACAACGCCATCGCACCTATAAACTCCTCCAGATAATTCTCATCAATCTTTGCTGCTTTTTCGGTGGTGTAAAAATCAAGCTTGACTATATTTCCCTTTTGCGCATAGATAGATGCCTTCGCTACATAAATGGCAGGCGATGGATTATCCTGATAATGTGCTATCCGGTGAATGGCTTCATCAATATCAACAGCAGCAACTGCCTTGAGAGCAGAATAAATGATAGGTACCCTGTCCGTGGAATCTAATAACCTTAGTGCAATTTCTTTGGCCTTCCATTTATCCAATTCAGCTATCGATTCCAGAATATAAAACTGAATTTCAGGATCGCTGTCCCGCAGGGATAACGCATATAATTTTTCGATTTCTTCCTTATCCGCCAGGTAACTGATCATCATAGCGCGCATGGTATAGGAGGTGTCACTCATCAGTTTAGTGAGTACTGCCGGCTCAAGCTCCTCGATTAGCCGGTATGCAGACAGTCGATGGTTGATAGAAAGGTTATCTGACATAACACGTATTGGATACTCGGAAGCTGGAATATCGTGGTGGACAACTGCCAACAAAATATCCCTTGGATCTATCACCACCGTTAAAGGCGCTGCTTTCAAATCAAAACTGAACGATTGTGCCTTTTTATTCAATAGAACCTGTTGAATTTCTATTGATGAATCCTGGTGAAAAATGGCAATCTCAATTGGCAGCGTAAATACTTCGCGGAAGTCGTCATCAACCTGTGTCTGTTCAAACGAAACACGCAGCTTTTGCTGTACTGCATCATATGTATGTGTAATGTCCAATACCGGATGACCTACACTGAAATACCATTGATCAAAAAACCAGTTTAAATCACGTCCGGTCATTTCTTCAAAAGCCTGGCGCAGATCATCCACTTCTGCAGATTTGAAAGCATGCTCCTTCAGATACGCCTGCAATGAAGCAAAAAAGGCCTCATCTCCAACTAGATCACGGAGCATATGCAAGACAAGTCCACCTTTGTTATAGCTATGGGCATCAAACATTTCTCCTTCATCGCCATAATGGTAATGGATCAATGGATGAGAAGCATATGCGGCCTGATCGAAATATCCACTCAGTTCATTGAGCCTTGAGATATCAGCGCGATCGCGGTCATATTTGTATTCCTGCCACAGGTATTCGGCGTAGTTGGCAAAACCTTCGTTGAGGGTAAGATTAGCCCATGATTCACAGGTGACCAGATTTCCAAACCAGTGATGAAACAATTCATGCGCTATGATATAGTCGTTTGCCCCATCCTGTATGATTTCATCTTTATGAAACTGGATGAAATCACCAAAGACTACAGCTGTTGTGTTCTCCATTGCACCTGATACAAAGTTTTTGACGATGATCTGTGCATATTTTGGCCAAACGAATTCGTATCCAAGCTTTCCTGAGAAAAACTCAATCATCTCAGGTGTATTCGCAAAAATCGCCCGGGCGGAAGGACCGTAACCGAGGTCGACATAATAATCGACCGGTCTACCTCGCCAATAGTCAGTGACCTTGTCCCACTGGCCTACCGCTACCATAGCCAGGTATGGAGCATGGGGCAGGTCCAGTTTCCATAGATCACGTCGCATGTTTCCCGGTAATGATGTTGAAGAAACCAACAACCCATTTGACAAAGTCATCATCGAATCTGGTACAGTCAGGCTTATGTCTTGTGTGCCCCGTTCATTCGGTTGATCCAATGTTGGATACCAACGGCTACTATTCGTGGTTTCACCCTGTGTCCATATCTGCATCGGTAATCCCGGAATGGTATCCTGCGGGTCAATAAAAAATAATCCTTTATCGCTTGTGATCGCCGCACTGGACATTTTTCCAGACTCACTGGGATGAGCTGTGTAGGCTATCTCTACTTTGAGTCGTTGATCTTTTTTAAAGGCCTGCACCAGAGGTATGATTATTCCATCATCCGTATTCTTGAAATTTGTGACTTGTGCGCCATCGATAGCTATCCGTCGAATGTCAAAATTTATAGCATCAAGTTGTAAAGAAGTCTGCGTATAAAACACAGGTGTAAGTGTGAGGACGGCTGTGCCAACCACGGATTCATTTTTCCAGTCAAAGGACAGGTCAAGAGATGTGTGTAACAGGTCCCATGTTCTCTCTTCGGATGGCTTATAAGGCGGGAGTACTTCATCGTCTTCGTTGGAACCAGATTGGACCATCATGGTATCCAAGGTGACATGTTGCATGCCATCTAGTTCGCCAGAAGAGGATACTTGTTTTGAAGATTTGCAGGAAACAAAAAAAACCGTCATCACGGCCATCACTAGAAATTTATCTTGAATCGTCATAGTATATCAACTTGCCCGGGCCATTGACCGGATGTAAAGATAAGCTCTCCCCCTTAACTGGTGGTGAGGACACCAAGTCAGCGGCAAAGGCATGATGCTGAATTGCATTCAGCCCTTAGCTGGTGGTGAGGACACCAAGCCAGCGGCAAAGGCAAACGAAAAAGAAAGGGGCACAAATTTCTTTGCGCCCCATTTCTTAAGGTCTCACTCAAAAAATCTTTATATCTCCGAAGATCTATCCTCTTCAAAATAATTTTTACCCTGGTGGTTGAGCGGAGTCGAAACCAGCGGAGTCGAAACGAAATCATCCCTCCTTCAGGAGGGATCATATGCCTCGGGCAGATGAGGGGGGGTCAATCCTCTCCTACCTCCACTTCTTCCTCTGTTTTCACGAGGCGGGTAGTTGCAAATTTAGTTTTGATCTTTTGTTCGATCTCCCAAGCTAGCTCAGGATTGTCAAGGAAGAATTGCTTAGCGGCATCTCTGCCCTGTGCAATCTTAGTGCCTTCGTAGCTGTACCATGCACCGCTCTTCTGAATGATGTCTGCATCTGAACCAAGGTCAACGATCTCGCCCACCTTGGAGATACCTTCTCCAAACATGATATCGAATTCTGCCACCCGGAAAGGAGGCGCAAGTTTGTTTTTGACGACTTTGACTTTGACATGGTTTCCGACCATGTTGCCATCGCGATCTTTCAGTGCTGCACCATTGCGCCTGATATCAAGACGAAGAGAGGCATAGAACTTCAGTGCATTACCTCCGGTAGTAGTCTCCGGGTTACCAAACATAACACCGATCTTTTCACGGAGCTGGTTGATGAAAATGCAGCAGCAGCCTGTGCGGCCGATTGTACCGGTGAGTTTCCGCATCGCCTGAGACATAAGGCGTGCCTGGAGACCCATTTTAGAGTCACCCATTTCGCCTTCAATTTCTGCTTTGGGAACAAGAGCGGCTACTGAGTCTATAACTATTATATCAATAGCACCTGAACGGATCAGGTTTTCTGCTATTTCTAGGGCTTGCTCTCCGTTATCGGGTTGGGAGATCAGGAGGTTTTCACAATCTACACCCAGTGACTCTGCATAAAACCGGTCAAAGGCATGCTCGGCATCAATAAAGGCAGCGAGACCGCCTTGTTTCTGGCATTCGGCAATGGCGTGGATAGCCAGGGTAGTCTTTCCGGAAGATTCAGGGCCATAGATCTCGACCACACGTCCTCTGGGAAAACCACCGATACCGATGGCGAGGTCCAGGGAGACGGAACCTGATGGTATAACTTCTACTTCGACGACTTGTTTGTCGCCAAGCTTCATAATGGTGCCCTTACCGTACGTTTTTTCTAAGCGATCTACTGTGAGTTGGAGGGCTTTCAACCGGGCGTCGCGTTCCTTTTCTGATGACATTTTTAAAGAATTTTGGATTAGTAAATATAGTCGTTTCGGCTCATATGTCTGGGACAAATATACAGACATTTTTTGACTATTTTCTCGTCATCGTAAAATATTTTAATATTTTTGTGCCGAATAATGATGATTGAGTACGAAAAAAGGCCACGACTGAGTCGTGGCCTTTTTCATGATTGATCTAAAGATCAGGCGTTTAGCTTGCAGATACCGGCGCGGATGAGGCGCTGTACCCCAGGATCCGGTTGATCACCATCTCGGATGGTGAAAAACGGTCTCTTCCCAAGGCCTCTTTTCCCTTTTTTAGGGTTTCAAAGGTTTTTGCAATCTGAGGAACGGTCTGAGTCAACTCTAGCAGCATATCAGATTCTGCCCTTGTCGTCTCACCATATACCAGTCTTGTCAATTGTAGTTGGGTAAATTCTTGCTTCATACTCAGTATTTTATACATTGATACTAACAGCCCCAATAACCCGAATATTGTGTATAAAAGAGAAAAAAAAAGATCTCCTGGACGACACAGCCCGTTTATCCTGGCCCGCAAAGTCTACTGTCCGCATATTTGGCAAGATGAAGGTAAATTTAATGTAATATTGTCCTTGTTATCCTGACCAAGCTTTTTACCCAATGGATTTTCTCACATCTGTATCCAATCAGGACAATCAGTCATATATCCTGATTGGCTTTGCGGTCTTGCTGACTTTCCTGCTTTCCTCACTCATTGTATTTACCTATGAGAAATCCTCTCGAGATGTCGTGCCGCCCGATCATTTTATACAATCCCTGATCCTGATGGCGATCGTTACGGCCACTATCATGGAATCGATTGGTGACAGTATGGCCCGGGGATTTGGAATCTTTGGGGCTCTTGCCATCCTACGCTTTCGAATCAATATCACCAATCCAAGAAATGTCGCTTTTATTTTCGCTTCAATGGCTGTAGGCATAGCTTGTGGTGTCAACAGTTTCGTCAATGCTATTATTGGCACATTAGCTTTTTGTCTTATTGCCTTTTTCCTGCGATGGACACCGTATGGTCATAAAAACAACCTGTTAGGCCAACTCCGATTCAATCTTTTGGCAGACTCAACTCAACTCGAAAATGCGCATGACATCATCCGGGAACTATGCCGTGATCATGTGCTCAAACGATACAGGATAACCTCTACGGAACAAAAAGTTGATATGATAGAATACGGATATGAACTTCGATTGCAAAACGAAATGCAGGGCATTCAACTCACGCGAAGGTTACAACAACTATCTGATATCAACGACGTGCGACTTGGATTCAATGATACGTACATTAACCAATACGATTAATTCTGACTGGCTGTGCAACGTATTAATCTTCTCTTCATAAGTATTCCGATCGTTCTGATTTTTCTGTTAGTGGTTACTAACCATTTAAACAGCAGTACTTCCAGTTTTTTTGGTGTTGCAGAAAATGAGGAGACGCAGATCAACCTGGAACATGCTTGTTCCATCCATGGGATTTATGTCAGTCAGGGTCAGTTTGTTTCCAAAGGAGCCTTATTACTTGATGTAACTCGGTCAGCGCTTGATTTTAAAATGAGTGAATTGTTCCATGATATCAATATTCTATTAGCCCGTGATCGTTTGAACCTAGATGATATCAGAGGTAATCTGGAGCGAATACGCGCTCAACGTGCAGAGAAAATAGGGGCTATTCAAGCTCGAATCAAAATATTGGAATCAGAGCAAACCTTCAACCGCTCCTTATTTCAAGATCTTCAAAGTGTACCCTCTCTTGACCCACCAACCGTAGAATCTACCCCCTACCAGGCGAAAGTACAAACGCTTAAAGACGAATTGCACCTGGCGGTTGAACCATTGGATGTCGAAATTAACCGACTTGAACAAGAATTAAAAATCGCCTCCATTCCTGCGATAACGCAAATCGGTAAATTGGAAAAAGAAGTCGATCTATATCAGCAACAACAAGAGCGGCTACGGGTATATGCACCTTCAAATGGACTCATTGGAAATATACATTGTCATGTCGGAGAGAACATTCCTTCCTTCAATGTCCTTATATCTTTTTACGAACAAAATCCGAACACCGTCATTGCTTATGTACATGAAAGTCTGAGCCTGCAGGTCAAAGTTGGAGATTCACTTACGGTTGGCTCCAGTTTGCATCCGGATGAAACTTGTATGGGACGAATAAGTGGATTGGGTCACAGGATTGTAGAAATTCCTGAAAGACTTCGAAAAATACCTGAAATCAAATCATATGGTCGGGAAGTATTGATCGAAATTCCTGCCACAAATAATTTTTTACAGAAGGAAAAGGTCGTCTTGCGTCGGCTCAATGTCCCACAAGCCTCCTTGTTTAGCCTCTTCCTTCAAACTCTTCCTTTCTGCTGCTACTGATAAGCAGCCAAAGCATGCACTGGATGAAAAAAAAATGGATCAGTTCGATGGTATTCTTTTGGGTTGTGGTCTCATGCCCGGGTCAGTTGCTTATCACAAGTGGAAGCGTGTTGGCCTCAGCTCGACAAGATCTGTCAATGGATCTGTATCATCAACAGATAGAGTATAGCCATCAAACCAATAAAAACCTTCCTTTTATAAATGAAGTTAGCCTGCGCACAGAGACTGATCGCTTTGATCTAAATCGCCAGGAATATATAGCCCGTGTATCGGTCAATGGCTTCAGTGAGATGTACCAACAGCGTTTGTTTCAGGATTCGGACCTATCCGCGAAAGAAAACATGCAACGGGTATACTGGCATGATGCGCTTATAGATCGTTACCTGATCATGACTTCCTATCGACATATACAGCGTCTGCTAAACATCCAACTTGGTTTCCAACAAGTCTATACTGACAAAGCGAATGTGCTGAAAAAAATGGCCGCATTGAATGTCGGGCCAGATCTGGACGAACTGATCAAAGCTGAATTTGAGCTGGACAATCTTGTGCTTAAGATAGCAGAAGGTGAAGACCTTTTGGCGCAATTGAATCTTTCGATTCAAACGAAGATGGCCCTCAACAGCACGAGCTGGCAACTGGATACTTCCGATTTTATTACCCCATCACAAATCGAAGTCGTCATTAGTCAATTGCCTGATTCTGCTTTCCAAAATCCACAGCTCATTGAAAAGCAAATCAAAATTGATCAGTTCAATGCCGCATATAATTATGAAAAGGCGAAATCTAATCAAATGCTTGATTTTTTGCAGGTACGATATTCCAACCTTCCGTTTAATCCCTCCTTGGAGCGAGAGCTTTCCATAGGTCTCGCCATAAACCTTCCGTTTAAAGGAGCCTCACGTGTCAATATGAGTGAACTTGCTATTGATAAAAACGCAGCGATTCAAAACAGGCAACTTTATCTTGCTGAACTTACCCGGCAAGTGACGAGTAGCAAACTACAAGTTGAAGCATTGGGAAAACGATTTCGGATGGCTACTCAACAATGGCAAGATAGCCAGGGACGTTTCACACTCGAACACCCAGAAAACACACAAACAGATGGGCCGATGACATTGCTCAATGCACGTGAATTGCATCTCAAAAGACAATCGAACCTTCTGGATATCGAGCATAATATCATGGAGCTATATCTAAAAGTACTGGATTGGACTGGGCAACTTTCTGTGGAGCCTTCAATTAATTATTTGTCAAAGGATTTGAGTGCGTATTGAAAGCGTTGAATCATAAATTATGATTTGATTTAAAATTGCTCCGTGCCCTCCCGCCCCACAGCTTTTTTTATCTGAATCACGGAGCTGAACCCCCTTTTCTCAATTATCAATTATCAATTGCCCTTTTGCCCCCGCATTGCTCTTTCACACTTCCTTTCACGTGCAAACGCCGGGGAGGCATGATTTTTCTTCCATCAAGTTGTTTGTTAAAGGCGAAGTGAGAGACCAATCGTTCTCCATAATCAATTACTTCTTGCCCTACGACTTTTTATGTGCTCTATACATCGCCACCGTCTCCGCATCGGGAATCGTGATCTGTCGTTCAAAGCTGACTTCGAAAGCGACCATGGTATTGGTACCCTCTACTTCAGGAATAGCTTGTAACTTTTCATGGACTATATCCTGCAGGTGTCGATTGTTGACAGCGTAAACGCGAACCATCAGGTCATAGCGCCCCATGATGCTGATACAACTTACTACTTCAGGAATCTTTTTCAAGGATTCAATGACCGCCATGATTTCAGTTGATTCTCGGACGATGATCAGGACAAATGCGGTGGTGTCATAGCCCGCATGTTCGGGGGAAACGAGGAAGACTGGCTTTTTAAGAATGCCTTGATCCTTCAGCTTTTTCACCCGCTGGTGTACGAGGGTGTTGGAGGACCCGATTTCATCAGCGAGGGTCGAATAGGCAATCCGCCCATCGGCCATCAAGGCCTCCAGAATGCGGATATCGGTGCTGTCAATTTGATTTTCAAGTGCCTGATTCATGTTAAAAAAATTTATGCATTTCTTCCAAAATACGTATTTTAGTTCATTTTGACACTAAATATAATACAATGAAACAAATTACACTCCAAAATCATTAATATTGACGAAATTAAACAAATGAACCATGGCTATTTCAGCTGTATTATCTGTTACCATGATCCTGTTTTCGGTGATAGACATCATCGGATCATTGCCGATCATCCTGGATCTTAAAAAGCGTGGAGTGAACATTCACGCTTCCACCGCTACCATCACCGCAGGTATCCTGATGGTTGCCTTCCTGTTTTTCGGAGTGGCGATCCTTGGATTGTTTCATGTCGAAGTCAGTTCCTTTGCTCTCGCCGGATCTTTGATCATTTTCTTTATCGGTCTTGAAATGGTATTGGGGATTCATTTCTTCAAGTCAGACCCTTCCGAGAGTGCTTCCGGAAGTATTGTTCCCATTGCTTTCCCACTGCTCGCAGGAGCAGGAACATTGACGACCATTTTGTCATTGAGATCAAGTTTTGATACGATGGAAATCATGATAGGTATCATCGCTAACCTGGTGATCATTTTTACGGTATTGAAAAGTACACCATGGCTTGCGAAGAAATTGCCGAAGACGGCGACGGATGCGTTGAGGAAGATCTTTGGAATTCTTTTGCTTGCGATTGCGATACAGATGTTTCGGACGAATATTGGGGCATGATTTGTTGATATGTTGATGGGTTGATATGTTGATATGTTGATGGGTAAGGATGGAAAGTCACAGCGTTTAGAGCGTTTAGTTTAAGCACCTGTTCGGTGCTCAAGTTTAGAAAATTTAGTTTAGATATTTCTAAACTTTCTAAACACTTTATCTTCTGCACTGATCTCCATTTTCGGTACCATGCTGACCTCCTTGTTGATAATGGTGATACTGAGGTTTAGGATGAATCTTGCTAGTTAATGTCCTAATCTGTTGATGTTCTGATGATCTAATTTGCTGCTGTGGAAACGTGACAGGATCTTTCTGACCCCCTTATGCATTTGGAACTTTCAATTCTTCACAAACGAAGAAGCCCTCATGATCCCCTCCAATTCAAATCGAAGGATATACATACCGGGAGGATACGTGCTGACGTCGATTTCATTGCCTAAAATACTTATTTGAAAACTTCGTCCCATGATATCCCATAATCCAACATGGACTGCGGCCTGCGGAAGATAGATATTGGTCTCAGCCGGATTTGGATAAAGTCTGTAGCGTGGATATTGAATTTGATTCGCCGAGCTGATGTAATCGCAAGGAAGCTGATCATCAAAGTAAGAACTACGCCAATTGATATCATCATCGATATAGCAGCGCAAATATCCTGATTCGAAAATACATCCCTGACCACGCCCCCACCAAAAAGCCCCGAAACTCATAGGTCCTATGCGCTCAACTATCGGCTCCCAAAATACCCAATCCGGGTCAGGCGACTGATCAATGGAATGAACATATAATACCCTGAGTTCTTCCCCATCTGTATATTGTAACCCTACGGAATCCACCACATAACTAAAATCAATTACTCCATTGGAGAAATCAGAACCACATCCTATCTCCAACCCAAATTCATCTACTTTTGAATGAATCGTATCCCCGGCCTGTGCGCCAAAGTCAAACAAGAGGACAAATTCATCTTCCACTTTGTAAAAGACCTGATCTCCGATAGTGGCTACATACCTGGTCAGGCTATCCACGCGGAGCATCTGATTATTGTCGTTGACATAACATCCAATAACCCTCGCATCATACCCCAGCATGAAAGTATCTTTTTCTACCAAAAAAAAAGCTCTTAACGGATCTGTGATCCAGGGTGGGCCAAAATGCGCAGGGCTGTAGTACCAGGTGGCTCCAATCGGTGCAAAGACAGATTCATCTCCTTGTGCTTTACTAAAATTTGTCTGGTCCACAAAGCAACAAATCAAGCAGAGTATACGAAGACAAAATTGACTTTTCATAGACTACAGACTTTAAAGGCCAGATACCAAATTTATCAAATCCTATTCACATAAACTTTATTGAAGCCGTCAAATGTCACTTTTTAGTCCCCAGTCGGATCTTAGTAACAATTGACAGTTGACAAGAAAAATGGGAGAGCCAATTTGAGAAAATAATTTTTGAAATGTATCTGCGAAATCTACGTTCCATTAAAAGTTTGTAGTCTTCAGTTTGTAGTCTTTAACACCTTGCTCTAAGCTTTTCGAAGGATACTGTCTACCTATGATTCTTCTTGGTCCCTGAACCTGCCGAAAGGTACCTATGCGAAGCTCGCCCCCGCTGCACTCTTCGCAAGCGAAGAGGTGGCGGGAAAAGAGAGCGGGCCTTTATATTCCCTTCGACAAGCTGAGGGACCAAATAGAAAACACAATTTCCTTTCCCTTCGACATGCTCAGGGACCAAATAGAAAACACAATTTCCTTTCCCTTCGACATGCTCAGGGACCAAATTGGAAACACCTAAATTTTCAATTGTCATAGTTACTGTTTTTGGGGTTTGTATTCTTCAGTTTATAGTTTTTAGTAATAAGTCTTTTGTATTCCGTCTTCAGCCGACAGTCCTCAGTCGAGATTTGACACTCAACAATTGACTGCTGGCTGTTGACTGTTGACTGTTGACAAGAAAAAAGGGAAAGCCTCCATTTCCTCCATATTGCCCTCAAAATATTAGGATCACCCCTCATCCTTCGATGTCCTCCCCGCTACCTATCTTTGTCCCCCTATGAAGATCGCTGTAGTTGGAACCGGATATGTTGGCCTGGTGACGGGAACCTGTTTTGCGGAAACAGGCAATGACGTCACCTGTATAGATAACAATGCCGATAAAGTGGCCAGCCTCCAGGCAGGGAAGATTACCATTTTTGAACCCGGACTGGAAGTACTCTTTGACCGATGTCGTGAACAAGGACGGTTGCATTTTACAACCTCCCTGGCGGATGGGATAAAAGATGCCCAGATCATTTTCCTCGCCCTGCCTACACCCCCCGGAATGGATGGGTCGGCTGACCTCTCTTTTATACTTGGCGTTGCAGAAGATCTGTCCCACATAATCACCCATTACAAAGTGATTGTGGATAAAAGTACTGTTCCTGTCGGCACTTCCGAAAAAGTGCGTGAAGTCATGCTGAAAAACCTGGCTCCTGAACTTTTTGATGTGGTATCCAATCCTGAATTTCTTCGCGAAGGGGTCGCCGTAGATGATTTTATGAAGCCTGACCGTGTGGTCATTGGTGTCTCTTCCCCACGCGCACAACAATTGATGGAACGGCTGTATAAGCCCTTCGTTCGCCAGGGCAATCCCATCCTCTTTATGGATGAGCGCTCTGCAGAAATGACCAAATATGCGGCCAATGCCTATCTCGCAGCACGCATTTCTTTTATGAATGAAATCGCAAACTTATGTGAACGCACCTGTGCCAATGTAGATCACGTACGAAGAGGTATCGGCAGCGACACACGTATCGGAAAACGGTTTCTATTTCCAGGCGTCGGATATGGCGGTAGTTGTTTTCCTAAAGATGTGCAGGCCCTGCATCTCACCTCTAAAGAGCATCACTACGAATTTAAAATTCTGGATGCTGTAATGGAGGTCAACCGCTTGCAAAAACATATTCTTGCTCAAAAAATACTAGACTATTTCCACGGTGATCTGCGTGGACGTCGTATTGCTATCTGGGGACTGGCCTTTAAACCAAATACAGATGATGTCAGGGAAGCTCCGGCTATCGATATCATCACTGATCTGCTCAATGAAGGTGCTGAAGTGTATGCAACGGACCCGGAAGCTATTCCAAATTTCAGGCAATCCTTCCGTGCTGATGTCACGTATACAGCAGATATGTACGATGTCCTGGAGGATGCTGATGCCCTTGCTATCGTCACAGAATGGAATGAATTCAGGACCCCTGATTTCCAGAAAATCAAATCAAGCATGAAATCCCCTGTCATTTTTGACGGACGCAATATTTACGACCTGGAGGATATCCCGGCCGACTTTTTCTATTCCAGTATCGGAAGGGAAATCATCTATCCTAAATAATACCCTATGCAACCTATTCAGATGGTCGACCTTCAGAGTCAGTACAGACAACTCAAAAAAGAGTTGGATGCACGGGTGATCGGATGTATCGAAAGCGGTGCCTTTATCCAGGGCCCGGAAGTGAAATCCTTTGAAGCTGATCTGGGCAATTATCTCGACGGAGCGCATGTCATCGCCTGCGCAAACGGCACGGATGCTTTACAGATAGCATTGATGGCACTGGAGCTTGATCCGGGGGATGAAGTGATCGTACCATCTTTCACCTTTGTAGCCAGCGTGGAAGTAATAGCTTTGTTGGGTCTAAAACCAATTGTCGTGGATGTGGATCCACGGACGTTCCTGATGAAAATTGAAGATATCGAAGCTTCTCTTTCACCACGCACCAAAGCAATCATACCTGTTCATCTCTTCGGGCAGTGTGTCAATATGAAATCACTCATGGCGATAGCCAAAAATCGTGACTTATACGTGATTGAAGACAATGCGCAATCGATCGGAGCAAGATGCGTCATGACAGATGAAAGCAAAAAAATGTCAGGGACAATCGGTCATATTGGTTGCACATCTTTCTACCCTTCCAAAAATCTGGGTTGCTACGGGGATGGTGGTGCTCTGTTTTCGAAAGATGAACACCTGGCCCACAAACTCAAGATGGTGGCCAATCATGGGATGGAGAAGAGATACTATCATGATATAATTGGTATCAACAGCAGACTTGATTCCATGCAAGCCGCAATCTTGAATGTGAAACTGCCTCATCTTGATAAGTGGAATCAGCAACGTCGCACCGTGGCAGACAAATATGATCTTCAACTCTCCGGTATTGAAAACATACTCACACCTTCGCGTGTAGCCTGGTCAGAACATGTGTTCCATCAATATACCATCCGTGTGACGGATGGCCGCCGTGATGAATTGCAAAAATATCTTGCGGAGCAAAAGATACCATCGATGATCTACTATCCGGTGCCGATGCATGAGCAAGCTGCTTTCAATAAGCTAGTACGTCGTCGTGTACCTTTGTTGCAGACGGAAAAGGTGAGCAAGGAAGTATTGTCTCTGCCGATGCATCCTGATCTAGGAGATGATCAGATTGCGTTTGTGTGTGAGCATGTGGGGAGGTTTTTTAGTGCATAGATTTTTACCCCTTTACCCTCTGAAGTCTTTGCCTCTTTTTCCCCCTATGCCCCCTAAAGGGGTACCTACAATTCATAAGCTTTCTGAAATCCTCTCTGGCGTTTACTCTTACTTCATTAGACCTATTTCCCTTAAAGCAACTTACCTTTGAAAATTAATTCTCAAATAAAGTCTTTTACAAGGGATGTGAGAACCTCTACATTAGAAAGTTCCTTCGGTTGCTGAAAGTCGAAGTAGGATGTACGAATAAAACGTATTTCAGAATAACCATCCTCAACAGGTACCGCCTTCAGGGGGCAAAGGGGGGAAGGATAAAAGGGGCAAAACGCAATGATGAAAGTCAACATACCAAACAACTTCATTCCTGAAAGGACCTACGCGATCAGGACCCTGCTTACGAACTACTGTGGGGTACCAGTATCGATTAGTATAAAGGAAGGCATCTCCGCCTATGAATTGGTATGGGAGGAAAAATCCATTACTATTGCTGATGAATTTTTTGGCAAAGCTGTATCAGCCAAAACCTACCTGGATACCAAATATCTCCCGGATACAATTGTATCAGCCACTTCTCCGGGCTACGATGGAATTCTAATCCTGTATGGAAAGGAACATTTGGAGACATCACGGGATAGTATCAAATGCGGTGTGGATCTTTTCGCAGGCGTGTTCTTTATGTTGACGCGCTGGGAAGAGGCGTTGGCGTCCAAAAGAGATTTGCACAACCGTTTTCCTGCATCGGAAGCAGCTGTTGTGAAAGCAGGATACATCTTGCGCCCGCTGGTAGATGAATATTCCCAGCTGCTTCGAAATTGGTTGTTGGCTTTTGGTTATTCCATGCCAGAAAGGTCTTCTTCTTATGCCGTTGTTCCTACTTGTGATGTAGACATCCCGTACTACTGGCGTAGTAAGCCAGTTTGGAAAACATTAGGAGGTCGGCTACTCAACCATTGGAATCTGATCGAAACCTTAAAGGAATATTCATCTTTTAAGGCCGTTCAATCACAAAAAGAGAAAGATCCGTACGATACGTTTGATTACCTGATGACCCTTGCAGAGAAAAACGGAACGAGATTTCAATTTAATTTTCTGGCCGGTGGTACAACAAAGTATGAAGGTTATTACCTTATCGATGATTCAGACATCAAAGCCCTGATAGCAGAAATACAATCAAGGGGGCACGCTATCGGGATACATCCGAGTTATGCTACCTTCCTGAATGGATCTATGATACAACAGGAAAAACAAGCTTTAGAGAAAAGTACGGGTGCTATCATTTCCACATCACGTCAGCACTACCTTCGTTTTGCTGTGCCTGAAACATGGAAGTTGCTTGCCGAAGCTGGAATCTCCGTAGACAGTACGCTTGGCTATGCTGCAGAGCCAGGGTTTCGTTGTGGGACGTGTAAGCCGTTTCCTGTTTTTGATATTCAACAACGCGAGCAACTGCCCCTGATCGAAAGACCCTTACTGATCATGGATGTTTCTTTTCGAATGTATAAGAAGTTGTCCATTGCAGAAAGCATTCGTGTGTGTGATGAAATAAAAAGGCAGGTCAAAAAGCACAATGGCGAGCTGGTCATCCTTTGGCACAACTCGAATCTGAGTGAGATCGATGGATGGGATGGGTGGAAAGAGGTGTTGGAAAATTTAATGGTATAGGGAAGGGCATCTCAGAAGGATCATCTCGTCCAGGCACCCCATTTAGGGGGTAAAGGGGGGAATGCGGTGCAAATAAAGATGGCCGCCCGAAGGCAGCCATCTCGTTTTTCCGAAAGCACTAAACTTTTCTCCCGAGGAAAAGTCTGAAAGCCTTTGCTCCCAGGCCATACGGTGTTATGTAAGTCGTCGTTATTGGATCACGATTTTCTTTGACAGTATCTGTTGGTCTGATTGCACCTGGAGCAAATACATCCCCGGAGATAGGCTACCCAAGTTCAGTTCTGTTTGCTGAACTGGATTGCTCATTTCATATTGCGTGATGACTTTTCCAGTCATATCTCTAAATAAGTACCCATTCATCAGATGATTGTCTGCAAGTTGGATGTTTAGCTTATCGGTTGCAGGATTTGGAAATACGGACAAGATCGAATCATCAACTTGCATATCCTTTGTACTTGTCGCATTGCCAAAGTAGACATCCGCAAAAATGCTGGAAGACACGTCCGGATCACATTCTGAATACAAGAAAATTTCCAGATCAGGAAAAGAGAGTTCGGGAGACCCCATCTCTTGTCTGACAGTGATAATGAGGTCTTCTACACAATCAAGTGGATCAATATTAAATTCCTGGCCCAGGTCATTGCCATTGAGCGGTACACCGGCTGCTCTTACTTCCGCACCATTTAGGTTGGATTGTGCATTGAGTTTTAGAAAATATTGCCGTTGTTCATTTGATTCATTACACAGGTCTACTTTAAAAGTGGCTACACTACCGTCTGGATTTCCATCGGTATAGTATTCTGTATCTGTCGTATTTGCAATCGTCAGGACAGGTTGATCTCTGCGATATCCACCTTCATAGGGACAGCTGGTTTTTGATCCCTGATTCAACCTGAATACAGGTGTACCAAACATCGGATCACGGACGATATCGACACTGAATATATCCCCGCCATCATCATCTGTAAGCGTGTAATCCAAAACCTGGGATGATTCTCCCGATTCATTTTCTGTAGCGCCAAAACGCTCTGACGTAGCATACTCATAGCCCAGGCCAAATCCTGATCCTGCAAAGTTGAGCACTACATCTAATCCGAATGTACCTTCAACGTAGTGCTCCGTTGTAATAGAGGATGTATTGACAATGTCTATAGATGAAGAATGCGTCTGCGTGTTTCCTGCACTATAGGTTAACAGATCCAATGTGTCATTGTCTGGATTATTTTTATTTGCTTCGTTGAGTGCCAAAACCTGTTCCCAAACGTCAATCTGATTTTGTGACTGATTTCTGACTCTATCATTTTGTGTGGTATCATCTCTGAATAATTTCAGGGTCTCTATCTGTGAGAGAATAGCATCTGTGGTATACACAAACTTCCGGTCCGAACCTGCTACAGGAGCATAGACAAGTCGCCTGTCCATGAATGCCTCACCACAATCCCTGACATCGATGACGTCATATACACCATAGTATAATTCTCTTCCAAACCCGATAAAGACATCCCCTCCTCCTTCTGCACCCGGTAAGTCTGACGTAGCAAAGCCAACTCCGGTGCTCACACACACCTGATCTGTTGTCGCCAGAATACTCACATCTCCAACATTGGCGCTGCCTTTAAATTCTACATAGAATTCATAGTCAATACTGGAGATCAATCCGATCGAACCTTTGACGCCAAGTTTAGCGGATCCATGAATACTGTTGGATTCGTCCCGAGCATACTGGGTCTCCCTGCTCCTGCAAGTGGTCTTGTTATCCTGGAAAGAAGCATTGCTGCCATCGCCAGGAGGATCATGCACGATCATATAAGGAATCTGCGGATCAAGGGTGGTACCTAATATGGGTGTCTCCTCATTCGGATTGACAGGACCTACAACATATACGGGAATGATGATATTATGCATGACGTATTGTCCTGGATTGCCATCCAGATCCTCTCTGACCTCCATGACTATAGCTCCTCTCGTGGTGCCTCGTGGAAAACGAATCGTAACATCATAAATATGATCATTTTGATTGTTGGACGTATTAAACGCCCAGGCCTGACCAGATTCAAACGTAGCCCCACCGTCCGATGTCACATAGACAGGAGAGACTCCTCCAGGAGGCATATTGACTGACCAACCTGGGTTATCACTTATGCCCAATCTAACTTCATAGGCTTGACCGGCTGTTGCCTTGAGAAAACGGGTAGGCTCTGTCGCATCCAGGAAGTTGGAGATCGATGCCTGGAGATTTGCACCTTCACATGGATTATCATTGTTGGTCCAGTTGCAGGTGGTATTTGCGACATAGATATCACAAACAGGGTTGGGAAGGCCGCTGATACTATACTGCGAACCAGAGTTTGAAAAATAACTGAAAAAGAAACCGTCTTGTGCCTTTCCGGAAAGAGCGGCAAACAAAATGCATATGAATACCCAAAAGAAAGACCGTGCTTTGGACAAATCCAATTTCAATCGATATGTTTTGTGGGTTGAGAAAGTGTGTGGGATAAATAATTTCATACGTTTTTTATTTGGGCAGATAAAAATGTAATTATGGCTTGAAGGATTTCCTGGCATCGTCTTTATTCAAGGAAGTATAAATCTCTACTTCGCTTTATGCACTTCCAATTCAATCTCAATCAAAAACTCCGGAAGGGCGAGTTCTTTGACGCCTAGCCACGAACCTGTCGGAAACTGTTTGGTGTAAATGGAACTACGATATCCAGATTGTTTGAGAAATTCGGGCATATTGGTGGTAAATACATTTTCGACTACGACATCATCGAAGGTGCAGCCATAATGCTTCAAGACTTTGTCGAGATCTGCATAGCAGTTTTTCATTTGCTGCAGCAGATCGCCTACAGCCGTTGGTGCTCCCGTATCATCCATGCTGACGGCTCCTGAAACTTTTATGTCATCTCCGATTCTGACAGCATGCGTATATCCATAAGCTTTTTCTGTTTCCGGACGAAGGCTAAAGTATTCAACCGTTTCGGCGGGTGCAGCAGATGCAGCTTCGGTTGTCATTGACGCTGTCTCTTCGGTGGTGGCGGGTGAATTACAACTGGGCGTAAAAAGTGTCAGTGCGATGAAGGAGGCTATACCAACCTGATACTTGGAAGTCAATTTCATGATTGTTGAATTTTCGGTTTGACCTGATACCGTCAAAAGTATGGGACAGAAAGGGGGTGGGGTATCACATCTTGATGTGATAAGCCCCATCGCCCGTCCGTGCTTCCCCCTGTGTGCTGCGCTTTTTGCCCCATCGAATTTCCAAAAGGAAATTCTCACCCCTGTGTTCCTCCATTTCGTTTTTCCTGGAAAAACAGATTCCGGAAACCCCGGGGTCAACGAATCCTTTTGCCCCGGGGTTTCTGTAGCAATGTTGCGTATGCAACGAAGTGGAAGAACACAGGGGTGAGAAAGAATCAAATCGCAGATTTGAAATTTCGATGGGGCAAAACAAAAATTCCGATGCAACAAAACATCATCTGTATACCGTAAACCCAAATGCCCTAATTTTCATTTTCACCAACCAGTTAAATTATGAAATACAGTAAAAGAACCATGTATCAAGGTGCAAAGCCTTCCACTTTTCGCAATGCGGCTTTTCTAAGAAAACATCCAACCAAGGCAGAGGAAATACGTTGGGAAAGGCTTCGGAACAATCAAATCGAAGGAGTTCATTTTAGAAGACAGCATCCATTCGATAAATATGTGCCTGATTTTTATGCCTTTTCTGTCAGGCTTGTCATTGAATTGGATGGTAAAATCCATGAAGAGAAATCAGTAAAATTGACAGATGATGAAAGAGAGGTTAATCTAAAATTGCACTCCCTTTACATCCTCAGATATACAAATGATGAGGTCTATAAAACTGTAGACGATGTAGTAGAAGATATTCGGTTGACTGTGGTTGAGTTGAAAAAGATGAAAGAAAATAAATGCCCTATGAAATCGGAAGTATGTTTAGACTCTTTCGGAAAGCAGGTCGAAAAGCAAGACAGTGGCTTTATACTTCACATTATGCCCCATCCAGATTTTCAAAAAAAATATGTCTCCTCCCGCAGCTCATGAATTGCACGAGGCAGGATCTCTCTTCGTTCGACCTGTGTGCTACGCTTTTTGCCCCATCGCCGGGACGGGCTTCCCCCTGTGTGCTGCGCACTTTACCCCATCGATTTTTTCTTCGAAAAATTCTTCCCCCTGTGTGCTGCGCAACCTCGGGGTTAATGAATCCTTTTGCCCCGGGGTTGCGCAGCACACAGGGGGAAGCCCATAAGGGCGATGGGGCTCAAAAAGGAAACACAGGGGTGAAAATTTTTCAAGGAAAAATTTGATAGAGCAAACCGTATTTCGATTTACAGCGACTTCATCCTCAACCCCACTTTAAAGCCTTCTTCTTTATTTAATAGAAAGTTAGCTCCCAATTTCTTTGCCCTAATTTCCAGATTTTGCATTCCAAATCCCGAAGAAGAACTAGTTGCAGAAACGGAAGTACCGTTGTCATGAACGGATAATTCAAAATAATCCCCAAACTGACCAAAACGAATGGTCACAGTAGTTGCATTTGAATGCTTAGCAATGTTGTTGACGGCTTCTTTATAAAAAAGAAACAAATGCTGACGCACGTCAACGGATAGTTTTTTCTCCATAGGCAGATCACCCAACTCAAACCGGAAAATAATATCCTTGGTTGTCAACATCTCTTCGGCATTCTCCCGCATGCGGTCCATGAGATCTTTGACTTGATCCCGACGGCTGTCGATAGACCAGACCACATCGCGCATTTTAGAAAGGGTCATGCGACTGATTTCACTGATGCGATGGAGACGTTTCGGATCTGATTTTTCCTGATCCAACTCCATGATTTCTGCTTGCATCGCCAATCCTGAAAGCATCGAGCCAACTTCATCATGCAAGTCACCAGCGATACGTGTCCGCATACGCTCCATTTCCAGCAGCCGGCGCAAGCGATATCTCGAGAAAGCATAAACCAACGTCCCTATAATCAGTAGAAAGGCTGAAATAAACCACCAGGTCCGAAAGAAAATCTGCTTGACATGGATGGGCACAGCCAGCTCTGTCATACTCCAGTTTCCTTTGCTGTCAGCCCCTTTAATATGAAGTACATAATCACCTGCCGGCAGTTTATGATATCTGACCATGGGAACACTCCCTGCATATGACCAATCGTTTTCAATTCCTTCGAGTCGGGTATAGTATCTGTTTTTCTCTGGTTTGAAGTAATTCGGAAGTGTCCATGTAAATTGAAAATAACTGTCATAAGGTGAAATGCTGAAAGGTGCCACCACCTGATTACCCAGGATACTTGTTTCAAGACTGTCCTGGCGGCTGTTATACTTCGAAAAGCCTGTAAGAGAAAGTGGTGGGTTAGGGCGTTGACCCAGGATTTCGGCAGGGTCAAAATACTGGACGCCATTCATGCCGCCAAACCAATGTCTTCCTTTACGATCTTTATAAAAAGAGGTGTAGTTAAATTCATTATTGGACAAACCATCTTCTTCATAAAAATTCTGAATGGAACCGTCTTTCGCTCGATAGCAAGAAAGTCCATTGTACGTGCTGGCCCAGATATTGCCTTGCTCATCGCTGAGTATCCCGGTGACATTATCATTCGCCAGGCCTTCTTCTTGCGCAAAAATCCGAATCGTGTTTTCTTTTTCATCGTACCTGTTGAGTCCCCCGCCAAACGTACCTATCCAAAGAACTGTATTGGCATCATAATAGAGGGTCAAGACATGATTGCTGCTCAATGCAGGTGTTGTCGCTGTATTTAGTTCCTGAAGGATTTGCCCCTTTCTGTCGATTCGATATAATCCATTTTTTTCAGTGGCGACCCAAATCGTTCCATCGTGATGTTCAAGAATAAATTTCGTGTATATTTCATGTTGATCGAAACTGTTTTCATTCAGCAGCTTTTTACGTTCACCCGTCTTCGGGTTATATGCCGTGAGACGTTCCAGAGTGGATCCAAGAACAAAGGTTCCATCCTTTAGCAGGCCAAACGGGTTGGCGGTAAACCGATCCGCTATTCTGCTAAAATCAACCATCACCCAAGGCTTTAGCGTAGTCAGGTCAATCTTAATTAAATGATCCGTCAGTGTCCATACCGCATTATCATAAATATCCGCTACAAAATGTTTCGCTTCTTCAACGAGGTTTGGAACATGAGGATCCCCGACAGAAAGAAAAAAATGATCTGACTTTACGGATGAGATGATCATCCGATGTAATCCGATTTCACCTTTCTCACAATAAGCCCAGATCCTGCCTTGCTTATCTTCAAATATCCCACGCATGGCATTGCCCCATGCTGCGCCGGATTTATTAAAGGCTGTTTGAAATATCTGCTTTTGATTGGGCAATTTGATGAGGCCATTATCAGTGGCCACCCACATCAGGTTGGTTTGATCTTCATACAAGCCTTGAATAAACCCAAACTGCAAGGCCTCTTTCAGCACATTTGAATAATCTGTCCACAATTGATCATTGCCCCATCTGAGCAATTGTGTTTTTGTTGAAAACCAAACATTGCCCTGGCTGTCTTCGATACCATTATACGCTAATGTCGATAAACTGTCTAAAATCTCTTCCACCTGCTTATTTACTGGATGATACAACCAAACCGCATTTTGGCTTTTCGGAAATAGAAATATCCGGTTACGACTATCCGTAAATAAAGGTGTAAAAAACATGGTCGTTCCATACCAATTGAAACTATCAAGCTTGGATTCATGCAGGAGTTCTCCGTCAGGGGCATATTGCTTAAGTCCACCTGTGACGGTACTCCACCATGCATTACCAGATGTATCGATGGCTATGCTGGTAAATTCCCTTCTGCCTCTGGGAGATCTGGCTACTTCTTTAAATGGTCCTTCTGCAATGTTTCTGCACAAATATTGCTGCAATGCATCTTCCCAGACAATCCATAAACTTCCGTCTTTTCCGATATGGAATTGCAAAATATTGCCTCCTATTCCTAACGCTTTGGAGATATCCTTGAATTCAAAGTTATTTTGGTTCAGCTCAAAAAGCTTGCTGTCTGCGACAAGCCATAAGGTGCTATCTGTGATGGCATGCAATCCGCCAATAGCAATATCTCCTCCCGGAAAAAATCGGTCGGCCCGTCGATCATTGCCGAAATGTGTGAAGCGATAACTATCATATCTATTGAGTCCCTGTCGGGTACCAATCCACATCAGGCCCTGGTGGTCTTGGGTTATCGCAGTTACATTCCTGAAACCTAACCCATCTTCAATCGTCAGGGCCTGGCCTCTGGGAAGCGGTTGGGCATCAAGGGAAAAAGTAATAAAACAAAGAAAGACAGGGGTAACCAAACGGAAACAGTGGGTCAGAAGTGCCTTAAAGATTATTTGGTTTTCGCCCTTTGCCATTAAATAAGATACAATTCGATCTGCAAAGTATTGGATTTTATGAACATAGTATCCCCTCGCATCAAGATGTGATAGCGGTCATGGTTTGGGGATGTACCTTTGAAGCATGAAACCTATCGCCCTGGCCATCGTTGAAGACGACCCGATCATCCGGGATAGTCTCAGAACCTTCCTGGGTGGGGATCCGCAATTTGAACTGGTGCACACAGCTGTTTCAATGGAGGACTTCCTTCAGACATTGCAGCAAGATGAAAGGATATCACCTTCAGTCCTATTGTTAGATATACAACTGCCCGGGCAGTCCGGCATCGATGGTATCCCTTCGATTAAAAAATTACGCCCAGGTATTGATATTATCATGCTCACCACCTTTGAAGAAAGTGATAAAATCTTCGCTGCATTGTGTGCCGGCGCGTGCTCGTATTTATCAAAACGTGTTTCACTGGTCACCATTCGCGATGCTGTGCTTACAGTACACCGCGGTGGTTCTTATATGTCACCAAGCATCGCCCGGAAAGTGGTTGAGCATTTTGCGCCGGTACCCAAAAAAGAAGATGGTCCCTTGACGGCGCGCCAGCAGGAAATCGTGGATTGTATCGTCGATGGTTTGAGCTATAAAATGACAGCAGACAAACTTGGTATTTCCCTCGATACAGTGCGCACACACATCAAGCACATCTACCAGACACTAGAGATAAATAGTAAAGGGGAGTTGATCAGGAAGGCATTGGATAAAAAATAAATTTGTATTTGTATAGACGCATTTATTCGCTTCTCTATATCAATAAATTTCTTCAAAAATCATTGAAGGATACATTTCTGATACACAAATTTTCCACCCAAATCTACCACCAGGAGATACAATCCGCGCGGTAATTGTCCAAGGCCAGCCAACAGATAAGAATCACTAGGGCTTGTAGGCATATCATCCAGTACCGGATTGCCGAAGCTGTCGTATACTAAAATGCGTTTTACAGATGTGCTTTTTTCAAAGAAAAACTTTATCCAATCCGTTGCTGGATTAGGGTGGATGCTGATGATGTTTTCAAATGGTATCTCCTGTGCAGAGACCGTAGTGATCACCAGGTCAAACTGAATACTATCTGTCCCACAAGCATTAAAGGCTTTGATCGTGATCTGGTAGGTGCCGGAGGTATCAAAGACGTGCTGTGCGGTGGGTCCTGCAACGAGTAAACTATTTCCTAGCCACCATTCCACATATTGATCCTGATGGCCGGTAAAATTAAAGACATAAAGTGAATCATATATTCCGACACCATACTCGATATCGACGTGAGGTAATACATGTATTGCAGAATCGATCTGTTGTGTATCTGCACCAAATGCGCTGCCAACCGTCAATCCGATGTCAAAATAACCCGTATCCGTATATACAACAGATACTTCCGGCTGGTCACTTGAGTTAGGTTGACCTCCTTCTATCCACCATTGGTAAGTGTATAAGGTATCCTGCATACTGCTGACCAAAAGGATGGTATCTCCAAGACAAATAGTATCCCCAGAAATAATAAATGCGGCAATAGGAGCGAGTGCAATTTCCACAGATTGGTATGCTGTATCTGAACCACAATAGTTAGTTACAATTTGCTGGACTTCATATATCCCATTTTGGGTATAGCTGTGCATCGGATCCATCTCTGTGCTAAATGTACTGTCTCCGAAACTCCAGGAATAAGTATTGCCTAGTCTTTGGTTACTCCTGAAGTGTGCTGTGTTTTCATTCAGGGTATAGGTAAATCCCGCATGAGGTTCAGGGTATACAATGATATCGAATTTGAGTATCGTGCTAAGTGATTGAGGAGAAGAAAATCCATAAAGCGGGAAACGGATATGCCTGGGTTGGGTTTGACTGGGATTGGAGACAACCAGTATCAGACTGTCATTTTGTGGGAAATAACCCTCAGAAAAATCAAAAAAGGTAAATGCGTATAGATCCCCCAAAACCGAATGTTATTATTGGGTGCATAATAATCCGCAGGTCGGATATAAACAGTGTCTCCCGGGCAAGCTTCTATTTCGATAGTCATAGTAGAGGTGTCTCCCTGTATACACACGTAAGGAAGTGTTTCAATTAATGGGACATCATAGGAACATATAGTGCTACCCCCATCCCATGAACCTATTTCCTTATCGGAAAAAGTAAAATAACCAACGGTCAACTCGTCTACCTCATCATCCGGATCACAATGAAACTCTAATTCTGATTTGATCCTGAGGCGAAACTCAAAATTCCAGGGGCCTTGATTTATTCCGCAAGAGCCACCATCACCCCAATCGACACCTATCGGTGGTCCGGGTATAGAGCAAGTACCATTTATCCCGTATGCAAACCATCCCCTTGGCAGCAGGGAGCCTGACACACCATTCCAGCATGGACCACAACATCCTGATAATAAACCCCCGAGTGGTATACAGTCATTTTGAAAATAACTGTGACAAATATCCAGAAATCCATTTCCGTCAAAATCGGCTACCTGATAATCATTGTGGTCTGAATGATAATCTACATCTGTAAACCATGACCAGGTGGTATTGCTATAAACACCATTGTTTGGCGCATGGGTGGATTGTTGATTCAGGGTACTCGATTTAGGTTCTCCTGTAAAATCAAATGATTCTAAACTCCAGGCATTTCCAAAAACAGGTACAAGGCCCTGCACCCATTGACAACTGTTAATACTGCTGTTGTATGAATTGACTTGCATGGAAATATTTAGTTCCTCTCCGGTAAAAAAGGGGCGTTGAGGGTTTTCAATAAATACATCCCTTGTAATGGTAAGTGCTTTATCCTGTCCGCAATTAACATCAACAATCTCTTTATTCACACAAATAGTAAAATCAAATCCCAGATCACTTAACCCGACTACAGCAATGTAATAGGCTCCCCATTCTATTCTTTTCCCCACCAAATCAATACTACCATTGAGGCTCATCACACAAAACTGTTCATTGATGGTCACTGGTAATGGAAATAATTCATTACAATTTCAATTGGAACCAAAAAGCTGCATCATAAAGACATCTTTCAGCTCCCCTTTAATCTGGAGACTGAAATGAGTAGCAAATGACCAATCAGAAATTTTATACCAAACCACAGGAAACCCTGAATTCCGACAGGGGGAATATTGCATTAAATCAGGCTGGGCGTCTTTGGTTGTACCATTTATACAAATGAATATGTCGCCTGTATTTCCGGAAATAGAGATCGCCGTACTGCAATCATCATTGGATACCTGCGCCTCCATACCGACATAGGAAAACATGCTAGTCATCAGGCAAAACATGAGAAATCGTCTACCTGAGAATGCTTTCATTCTGTTACTGTCATCCATCATTGTGTAAATAGTCTAATTGGGTAATGTGTTGGTCATCCCTGCATAGATAAGATACTCATTAAATCCTAAAGGCTGCCTATCTCCTATCCTACGTGAATCCATGAGGATCGGGATCTCTATTTCTGCCACTCTCCTGCCTCCTATTTCCTGCCTCCTATCTCCTAATTAGCAAACACCATCTTCTTCGTAGCAATCATCTGATCATCGATATAAAGAGAGTACAGATACGTCCCGACCATATTATACCCATGATGATACAAGACTTCATTCATGCCTTCTCTGACCTCGAGTGGAATTTCCTTTATCAATTTCCCATTCAAATCCGTGATCAATATTCTGGCTTGATGGTTATTGGCTGGACCGTGAACCAAAAAACTGATGATGGTAGATTCATCAAATGGGTTTGGCCTGTTCTGTAATAATTCAATGCCATTGCCGGACGTACTTTCTTCAAGGGTACCCGTGAGACGAGCTAGTACTTCATCTGAAAAGAGACTTTCAATGCCTCTGTCATCAATTGAAGCAGCCGATATAAAGATATTTAATTGCCTGTTCGGTAGCACAAATACGCCTGACTTAGAACCTGAGATATAATAGAGTGTATCAAAGTCATTGGCATTGACGCGCAGGCCAACAACATAATGATTCAGATCCAGTGAGTCTTCAATCTCGACATAAAGGTAGTCGCCATCTTGTCCAAAGGTTTTGATAGAAGGTCGGTCAGGCCCTAAGGCAGCCATGGCGGCTGTGTTACCATTGATGGTGGCATTGCGGGAGAGATAATTGAAATCTACAAAAAAACTATCGATCACGTCATCACCATCCGTATCCACGCCGAGAATATCTTCGGAGGTATGTTGGCGGTCGTGATAATCGGGATCGCTTACATCAGCATTACCATGTTCATTGGCGGATGTAAAGCGCATAGCTCTGAATCCGTTTTCTCTGAAAGGAATATGATCACTTCCTCTACCGGTGCGATCTTCGGCAGACATAATCGTCACCAACATCGGCACGTCTGCTAAGGGGCGAATCATCTCCTGATATTCAAGTTTAATAAAACGACTTAACGCTTTATGAGGAGAATTGAAGCCACCAAAAGAAAACAATCTGACTTGAGTGCTATCGATGTGATTGAGGCCGGGACAAGAGGGAGCTGAAGAAGTTTCTCCACATATAATACCACCAACGATGTCATTGTTCAGCACCGCTTTGATCGGGATGTTCTGTGCTGTGGCATAATCTGCAAATGCATTGGAACCAACCAGGCCTTGTTCTTCACCAGTGACGGTCATGAAAACGATCGTATGATCATAGACATAAGCGCTCATGATGCGCGCCAGCTCGAGGACGAGGGCAACGCCACTACCATTGTCCTCCATGCCTTCTGCCAGGCAATTGATGTCGCAATTGTCTGCACAGCGGCTATCCAGGTGAGCTTCGATGATGATACAGGAAGGATCTGAGCCGTCTCTGCCAGGTAAAACCGCTACTACATTTTTATGTCTTCCCATGCCGCAGACATCCTGGTCAAATTGTAAATAACCTGTGACCAGTCTTCCATTCTGGTTGGTACTGTATCTGTCAAACTGTGCCAGGACCCATTTGCGGGCGGCGCCTATACCTTTATCGACAGCCATCGTATCAGAGCCTGTGTTGCGATTGTGAAATGTGCGCAAGGCCAGCAGGGTGGCTTTCATCGAATCAGCACTAACTCTGTAGATCAGATCTTGACTGATCGCATATGGATCATCTACCGGAAAAGCGGGCAGGTAATCAGTAGGATCATAATTGCCCTTGAGAATATCGAATATCACCGGGTTGCTAAACTGGGTGTTTTCCTGTGCTGAAATACCTGAAGTGAACAGTACACAACAGATGATAAGATAGGATAATGATTTCATGATGAAAGGCTTGTTGACTAAAGATAATGAATAAGGAGTTAGGAATTAGGAGATAGGAGCTAGGAAATAGGAGATAGGAGCTAGGAAATAGGAAATAGGAAATAGGAAATAGGAGCTAGGAACTAGGAACTAGGAGTTAGGAAATAGGAGCTAGGAACTAGGAACTAGGAACTAGGAGATAGGAGTTAGGAGTTAGGAAATAGGAAATAAGAAATAGGAAATAGGAGGCGAAGCGATGCAGCCCTTGCTGAAGGGGGCACCAATAAACTATCAAAGGTGAAACCCCTGTGAAAGCAGGATTTCAATTTTTTAAAAAAGAAACCTTGTGCTTTTTACCGATCTGGAGTATATACATGCCTGGGGCAAAATGATGAATATCTATTTTTTTTGATTCACCGGATATAGTGCCTATCATCACATGCTTACCGGATGGATCAGAGATGATATATTGCGATCCGAACAGGGAAGGGTCAGCGATGAAAGTGATATTTTCCTTCGTAGGATTAGGAAACAATTTCAATAATTTTTCCTCCCCTACTTTTTCTATTGCACTTAGTACGCAACTATGCTGTGCATTAAAAATGGCTTGAAGCGAATCGATTGGTTCTATGTTTGAATTGTCGCGGGTGCGGACAGAAATGCTGAAAGATGGATTATCATATGTATCTGAAGACTGTGCCACCTTTATAAAAGCAAAGAGAGATGAGGTGCCATCCGGTGCGCAGCGAGTATCTGCACCCACTACGTTAGCGCCTTGCATGGCAGCCATTAATTTACAAGCCAGATCCCCACTTTCATTTCTGAATCTTTGTTCCATCGAATCGAGGATCTCCTGGCCAAGCAGGATATTGCCCTGGATAGAATAGTAGATCCCACCGATGCTTCCTGTGATGTGGTTTTTGTAAACATTTGTATTGACACCCGTAAATCCCGCAGCACTCACGTTCGCGTCTGAAAAGCCAACTATCCCATACTGACGGATGGATGAATTGTTCTGTGCATCATTTTTGGCCAGCCAGTTGATGACCTGTATGGGCGTATCTCCGGCCCTCATCCTTGCACGTGCATTGTTTTGATTGGCCGGAAGGTAAAAGGCTTGTGTATTGATTGCTCCCGTATCAGGAAGCAGGTCGCCCAGAAAGGAGTCGTCGTCAAAACCTGTTAAAAACAAATCCAGACATGAAGCGCCGGCACTACCTACTTCCCTGGTCGTGGAATCAGCGGCTACGATGGAGAAGGTGTCCTGGGCACACAGGAACAAAGAACTTACGGATAATACAATTGAAGCAAAAAAAGAAAATAATTTCATGTGTTTTAAAGTTTGGGTTAACTGTAGTTATTTAGAATGCACGTTTTCAAATCGCTTGATCAGGTCCATGGTTTCCTGGTAATCAAGATTTTCTGCCCGGGCTATAGCTAGCGCTTTCTGTGCTTGTTTATAAGCCTTTTTATGTTTTCCCGTTTTATAAAGCAGAGCCGCATATGTATCATTGTATACATAACTGTTGTCAAGCTCAATAGACCTTCTGGACCACTTTATGGCCTCTTTCAGTTCCTTTGGATCATCTTCAAATTCATAGCTATTCCAGGCCATATTATTTAAAGCGTCAGCATCATCCCAGGCGCCATCTAAATACTCCTTTGTCAAAATGCGGTACTGAGCGGTATTTCCCTTCTCTTTTTCATAGGTCATTTTAAGTGTAAGCGGAATATTCTTTTCAAAAATGACGCCGGTGGTCCTTCCATCCATTTCTTTAAACCATGATTCCTGGCCCGTTGGAAACTGCTCTATAATGGCAAGTGTCTGGTTAAATAGCACTTCATCCTGAGTATTAATAGCATCATTTGCAGCTCGATGGGCTATCCAGATTAATCTGGCGATGATTTGGTCCTTTTCAAAATAAGGCAGGAATTTATCCTGGTTGTCGAGCATGAAATTATAAGCCGGCGAATTAAAAGGTATGCCCACTTCAAAATTGTGGAGCGCAAACTCATATATGAACTGGATATTCTTTTCCCGACTAAAATCCGCTGCAGATTGTGTTTGTATATATCGGTCAAGGACAGTTACTGGCAATTCGGCAGCATCGCGTAGAATATAACAATAGTCAAATAGAAACTGAGGATCACGGTTTCCGCTTTTATATTGTCCGACCATTTTTGAATACGTACTTTCTCCATTCAATACCCGTTGGGCTTCCATCAGAAAGCTATCCGGTGAAAAAACGCCAACGATCTTATGTAATATTTTCCCTTTGTCATCCAGGAACAAGAAAGTAGGATGTGCGCGGACATTGAATATTTTGTTAGTTTCAATGCCTTCGTCCTTCATCGTATTCACATTAAAACACTCAAAACCGGAATTATAAAAATCAGCCACTTCTTTGTCGCGGAAAGCAGTCTTTTCCATTTTGACACAAGCACCGCAACCATCAAAGTGGAAATACATAAACACCATCTTCTTTTCGGCAGCAGCAGTTTCAAATAACCGGGCATATGGAATGTCTTTGAAAACAATGGTGGTATCGGAAGCCATCAGCTCAAACTGAGTGAGCAGGACAAAAGATAAAAGGATTAGATGTTTCATAAAGGTGGTATTAGGGTATGTATTTAATATTAGGATCCCGGATCAATACTATCTTCAATTGGGAATCAGTCATTTTCCATTATTGACCCGAACTAAAAATAATAAAAATACTCAGGTTGTATAGGCCAGGATATCCATATTAGAACTTTCACTTTCCATAAACCTTTATGACCGGCACCCAGACGATCGATTCTTCCCCAACATTACCAACAGTTGGGCCTTGCACAATCGCTAATTCTACAACAAAATCAAGATTTATAGTTGTTTGTTGGTCGCTAATCAAATATGCCCTATAAAGTTGCCTTCTACTATTACCGGTGATGGTTTCTTTGTCTTCCATCAGGGTGCAACTGGAGAGCAAGACATAATCAATATTTGCTTTTAAAGTTTCGTATGCACTGATAGCATACTCTGGCACAGTAGTACCACTGTATCTGGCTTCAAAAACCAAACGGCCTGAAACCGTATCCTCTTCAATAAATGATTCGATAGCACTTTCCAGACGGACATGGCTATAATATCTAATCGTTGATCCTTTTGAATCCTCCTGGTCCACTATACTTTTTATATTGACAAATTTGTTTTGAAAATCTTGTGTAATGGCGCTCAGTTGTGTAGCAAAATTATCCTCTATGGTGACATCATTAAATTCCGCCAACGGATTGTCCTGATCAGAATTGAGTTCGCATGAAGACATCGAAGATGCAGGCGAACTGACTTGCATTACCGGCAGAAAAGTTGTTGAACTGCTATAAAGCAGCGAAAAAAGAACGATCGAGAATAACATAGAGAAAGAGTGGAAGCAAAAAATATGGCAGAATTGCCTTGACGTAAGTTGAGAATCGCTAAAACTACGCTAAACAAAATGAAGCTGACAGAAAAACTTTCCAAAAAGCTGTAAACTTGAAAAATGGGTAGTCAATGATTGCCGGGTACACTAGTAAATCCCGAGTGCGCTGATATTGGTGTCTGAACAGCCAACTATTCCATTTCAATTACACTTTAGTACTTACCCACCAGATAAATATGATATACGTAATGGCTGAAAGAATGCTTAAAGTAAGATCACTGGTGTAACCATTCACCAATTGCCAGATTAGGAAACCACTGTAGATCACTAATATAAGAATAGCAATAAACAGAATTGGAGCTATATAACCCACGCATGTCATAAAAAATGTTCTCGTAGGTTCTTCCTTATCAATTAATGATTGGGAGGGGGTACCATGAATAATAATGTATGCAATTTCATTCCAAAACAGTTCTCGGGTAGCTGTACCATGCCCTCCATTTACAAACTTACTTTGACAAATTGCGCCAGCCTTTGTATTAAATCCATCATACCCAGCACTACCCAGGTCCTGTATTCGGAATGTTTGAAAAAATTTAGGGAACAACGCAACTATCGCATCATTGGAAGCCACAAAATTAAATACATTTTTTACTCTCCCTTGGTTATGTAATTGCATCCAATCAAAATTGGTTCGAACCACACTGCCGGCAAAAACGACATTTTTGAACCTGCACGCAGGATACTCTTTAAGGGCTTTGGCCAATAGATATGTTCCATTACTATGCCCCATAAAAGAAAATTCCGCCTTCGGATATTGAGCTACATTTTCAGTATACTGATCCATGAGCCACTCAACTTTCCTTCTCCGAATAAAGGGAAATAAAAAAGGCAACATACCAAAATATCCATAAGACGATGTTTCAGTAGCGTACTTTCTTCTAACTTCAGTGTTCTCAATCATTTCCTTGTCGCCTTCCAATTTAACTTTTCTCGCGATTTTATGGGTCCAGTAGCCCGTATCCCTAATGCCATGTATGACAAAGACAACATCTGAAACATCTAGATCTTCCTTTAATCCAGTTTGATCTGAGGGGCTTATTTGATCTTTTTGAAGGTCAGCTGTTGAGTCCTTTAAAGCTTTATCAAATACACCTGCCCGTACAATACCAGACTTACTATTGTCCATTATTAATACGGTCATATGGTTCGAATCAGGGACTTCGCGATAAATAAAATTAGCCCCGGTGACAATATCCACACTATCATCAGGCCCAATAATGTCATCAATCGTACCGAGTAATTGAATGATGTTCGCATCTCCAATCCCTTTGCTGCAAGTATGACGAATCATAGAAATCCATTGCAATCTAAGTTGGGTTATAAAGGAACCTCCTCTATGGGTTCTGAAAGCAAGGGGTTCTTTACCACACAATCTCAATATATGCCCCACCAGCATTCCAATGGTCATTAGAAAAGCTGTTCCGGTATAGATATGAGAATTGAGAGTCCACCCGCGATTCATGCCAGCAAGCAATATGATACGGTCAATATTTTTTGCCCAAACCCTTTGTTTGGGTTGTTCTTTATAGGTCTCTTCAAAAGGAGCATCACTATTTTCTCCACAGGCCACGATATAGATTTTACGGGCCAAGAGAGAGCCCGTACTATGTCCGATGATAACTATTTTAACATCCTCAACATTTGCATCCTTTTCATTCTTAAGCACCTCCCATGCTTCATCTATTTTGTTAATAGCGCCTACAGCTATATCATCAGGATTAGCAGTTGACCATGCTGTCATCCCCAAATAAGGGAAAAGTATTGTTGCTTTGGGAAATTCCTTTTTAATATGTTGTTTTACAGAGGCATACTTTTTCTTTCTGGTGGCATAGCCATGTAAGAGGAGGAAAATGTATTTTGACGATTCTTCCTGATTCAACATTTTCAATTAGATTTTTGGATCAATGGGCGTCAGAAACAAAAAGTCATAAAAGCTCTTATCCTTTACAGCTGAATTGACCTGCTCCTGTATAGATCCCACAAGCTTTGGGTTTGCCTTTTCCCAGTTCCGCTGTCGATCATTGAAGGAACTGATCCGGGTGAGTAGTGTCTTCACTTGCTTATTCAATTGTGCATTTTCATTGCTGATAGCTTCGCATTTATTATCCTCCATTAAAATCCTGATTTTCTCCTGAAGATTTTTATTATCACTTCTCAAGCCGGCATTTTCGGACCGTAGCTTTTTGACTTCCGCGATCAGATTTTGGTTTTGACGCATGAGTGAATCCAATTTACCATCGGGCTCGCTGGACTGGTTCAAGAGCAGGATCTGTATTTCGGATTTTAATCTCACAATCTTCTCCTGGAGTTTTACATTATCAACCAGTAGCTGAGCAGAATCAAATGGCAGGGTAATCTTTGTTATCTGGAGAGAGTCCCGTAGTGATATATTCTCTTCATACAGGCTATTATTTTCAGCGATAGTCTTCACATCAGGCCAAACGGCTGTCTGGTTTGCTAAAATGGAAGGGGTCCATGCCAGTAACACACCAAATAAGCTACCTGTATTTTCGGCTACCTGGTTTTCCCTCGCTTCCTTTTTCTCAAGGTTTTGCTGTAGTAGGGTCCATCCACCAAGTTCTCTCGTAAATCCATTGAAACCTGAGGCATAAAGGAAGATGAGGGCTGCATTGAAAATCAAAAAGAGTTTGTCTCCCTTTTCCCTTTCCTTTTCCTCCTTTGCATAAAGGCGCAGGATGGCGAGCATCAAGGAGATCACAAATCCGGTGATCCAGATCCATTTCAACTTTTCAAACTCATCCTCCATCCCAGAAATAAAAATAACATCGATGACGAGTAGGAGAATCCACGTAATACCAGCGGTGGCGGTCAATGATTTTAAAGATTTGAGACTTAAAAAGTCTTCGGGTAACTACGCCATGATAAAAAGGAGTTTAAGAAAGAGATTAATTCCTGGTATAAAAATTAAAGAATGGAATATCCACGACCATATTGAGGCCAAACCGTACATAAAAGTTCTTATCAATATTGATATCTGTAGCATTGATCTCCCTCAATTGCGGACCGATCTGACCTCCGAGGCCAATGGAGATAGGCGCTTTACCAAAGCCATAGTAAGCATACAATCCAGGAGCGATAATATTTTGAAGCTTGATTTCTGCAGCCACATTGCTGGTCTCATCTCCAAGCCGGAATGTGGCAATGGAACCGACATCAATAAGCGGAAAAAATACAGTCAGGCTCTTGCCACCCTTTACATCTCCATTCTTCTTGGGTCCATCTCCAAGTTTACCCCAACTAAAGGCAACGCCTACAGGAGCGGTCACCCCAAAAACAGGAGCCCATGGATCTTCCGTCAGGCCACCCAGGTATTCCATACCCGCCATTGGCCCGATGTATGCGTTTAAAGAAATGTTTGAAATCGTCTCTCGTTTGATGGAAGCACTACCCACCGGAAGTACGGCAGCTTCAATGGCAGCTTTTACTTCATCAGAATTGTCCGCCTCAATGATTCCTGCCATAAAGCTCCCATATTTTATATAGTCATCTCTATAGGTGTACTTGTCTCGAAGGATCTCTTCCATGATATGCGAAGTATGCAAAACAAGTGAGCCATAATTTTGAGATTTGATATCATAACAGGCATCGGTAGCGTAATCAATGACTTCGAGAAAGGGTTCGACATCTATCGTCACCTGAGGAATGGCCTTATTGAAAAAAGTTATTGCCTTCTTCAGCATTTCCGAAATAGCGTGTGCATAATCGGCATAGATCAGAATTGAATTTCGTTCCGGGTCTACTGCGGACCGGGATATATTTTTAGCCAGGGAGGACACCTCTGCTGAAGCACTTCCAAATGTTGAGATACTCTGTTTTATGTCATTGAAAACGGAGTCTGTTGTATTTGCAACTTCCAAAACCATCTTCAATGTGACCGGTGTTCTATCGCTTTTGAAAAAAGTGATTTCATCTGCTCGTAAACCATCCAAGGCATAGAGGAGTCCGAGGTAAATGCGAAATGCGTCTTTGTTGGTTACAAGTTTATTTAATTCTGACTTGCTCACCCAGATTGCATCTGTCTTATTGCTTCGTAACGAACCAGAAATAAGGTTTGAAAACTGTATGATATTGGAGAGATTGTCATTGGTATCTGTGACAAGTCTATCTAGGGCTATTTCTTCCACAATTTCTGCTGCATTTGAACCTTTCATAATACTATTGGTGGCCAGTAAAGCCGCCATAATTGATCTTCCGCCAAGTTTATGATTGAGAAAGGTATCTATCTCTTTTATCCTGGCAAGGCAACCAGGCTTTGATACATCTCCACAGTCTGATGAAGTCATATCTCTAAGGCGAATCAGATTGTCACTGAAATCAATCATGTCTTGATGAAATCCTGCACGAAGGGCTGGAAGCATGGCTGCATACTGATAAGGGAAGATGCTGCCGAGAAAATCGTATGTCTGGGGAAATACAACTTTGACCTCGGGATAATCCTTCATAAAATCCTGAAACTTGGTGAAGAAAGCAACATTTAATTCCTCCTTTGCCCTGGCGACTAAAAACTTGGCCAGGCCATCGGCGAAATTGGTGACGTTTAGGTTACCCACTGAACCTAAAAAGGATTTTGATCGACCGGAAATTATATCACTTCCTTGACCAAATTGCCCTGCCAAATAAGGTGCCAGGATCGGGTTGTATCCGGGATTATCAGGTGTATTTGTGGTGATCGTCCTTAATACATTCGAAAATCCGGTCTCATCTGCCAAGCCAGGAACATAGTTTTTCAAAATCTCGGCTATCTTGATCAATGAAGGATCATCGGATTTGAAATGACCTGTTGATGGGTCAATATATCCTGAAAGTTCAAGTGCATCATAATAGCAAGATTGTGGATACACTTCATGAATAATTAATGTATTCAACACCAATAAAAAGAATAGTTTTTTCATTTGCATACA
>ENA-ORBV01002220-ORBV01002220.1-microbial-mat-metagenome-genome-assembly--contig:-NODE-2220-length-41409-cov-26.562179_pt1 | contig 41409 bp, 41 predicted proteins | sample MGYA00237777_ERZ505514 | MGnify/ENA primary metagenome ERZ505514 (study PRJEB26160, sample SAMN06269048) | microbial mat metagenome | isolation source: Oligotrophic lake microbial mat | place... | reverse complement strand
CGAGAGAAAGAGGTGCAAAGTGGCCGTCCAGTCGTCAGCCGGCCCGCTCGGCGGTTACCTGCGCGCGCTGCAGGCTAGTGCGAGAACGGGCGGCTGCGCTTCGCCGCCGCGCTGGCGCCGGTTCTGCCTGCGTATGCGTCCAGACACGTGCCACCCGCATGAGGTGGCTTCAGACACTTGCCTTGCCGATCCGTCACACAGCGACTGCCTGTGTGTCTCGAGATTCTGCGCGCCGGCTGCGGGAACCGGTGCTCGCACGGACTCGAATCGGTTCGCGCATCGTGTCCCGCGCGTCGATTGTCACTGGTCGTACACGTTTGGGGCACCGTGGCGCGCTACTCCGAACCTCGCGCCCCAGGCTTTTGTTGCGTGATGCGCAACACGGTATACTTTAGCGATGATCCAGTCGTTCCGGCACAAAGGATTGAGGAGGTTCTTTGAGTCGGGAACTGCGGCAGGCGTCCAACCCCACCACGCAAAGCGGCTCCGTATTCTGTTGGCGGCCCTGGATACGGCCAAGTCTATTGACGACATGGACGTTCCAGGATTTCGACTACACCCTTTGAAAGGGGACGAGAGAGGCCGCTGGTCTGTGTTGGTGAACGGCAACTGGCGCATGACTTTTGAATTCAAGGACGGGCATGCTTTCGTCCTAGACTATGAGGACTATCACTGATGGCCATGCACAATCCGCCCCATCCGGGTGAGTTCATCACCGAGGTGTACCTCGGCCCCAACAGTCTTAGCGGTCGCGAACTCGCCGCCAAGCTGGGGGTGGCGGCTTCGACTCTAAATCGCATTCTCACTGGTGCTAGTGGCGTCAGCCCTGAAATGGCGCTGCGACTTTCCAAATCTCTAGGCCGCTCGCCCGAGAGTTGGCTTGCGATGCAGTCCAACCACGATCTTTGGCAGGCGAAGCAGCACGTGAATCTTGCAAATGTCGGCAGAGTCAAGCTCACTGCAGCCTGACCGGCACTTGCAGGCGATGCGTTCGCGCGGCTTAAGCGCGACGTTGAGGCCTTGAAAAACATCAGGTTCAAGTACTCGAAGACGCCAGGTCTGCGTTGGTGCAGGACTGGCATTCTGAGCGTCGCGCGCAACTGCGTGCGATTGCGGCCCGTGGTCGTGACAGTCTGAGCCCCGAGTTCCGGCACCTGGGCGCTGGCGAGAGCATGGACTTTCCGCGTGGCGATGCCGCCGTGTCCGCGACCGCACACCGCGCCCGGCGTTAGGTCGGTGTCACGTGACACTGGTCAGCGCGCCGGAAAGGCTCGCGACGCGCGACGTAGCCAAAAGCATCGGGCTCACGCCCCGGGCTTGGTGCGCGAGATCGGCACCGGCCCACAGGACCCCATGCGCCGCTACTTCTCCACGGAACCCCAACGAGCCAGAAATACGAGAAGCTGAAAACCCTGTTGAAGGAGCTGACGTGCTGCCACCAGCGCGCCGCTCGATTTTCACATGCCGTGTCAAGGCCCGGAATGCGCGACAATTGAATCATTCCCTTCGCGAGGTACCCCCATGGAACTGACCGCTGTTCTTACTCCCGCCGAAGAAGGTGGGTACATCGCACTGAACCCCGAGACAGGCACCACCACACAGGGAGAAACGGTCGAGGAAGCGGTTGCGAATTTGAAAGAGGCAACCGCGCTCTATCTTTCCGAGTTTCCACTTCTCGCCCAGGGGCATCCAGTGGTCACGATGTTCACCTTGCCGGCGCATGCCTAAGCTGCCTCGCACGTCAGGGACGGCAATCGTCAAAGCTCTTGAGCGCCTCGGTTTCGTAAAGATTCGACAATCCGGCAGTCACGTAATCATGCGGCGCGGCCCCAAAGGCTGTGTCGTGCCGATGCATAACGAGGTCAAGGTCGGGACGCTTGCGGGAATCCTGCGCCAAGCCGAAGTTTCTCCCGACGAATTCGTCAACGAATCATGAGGGCGCCGCGCAACCTTTCATTGGTGCGGACGCCTTTCGGCGCCGCACAATTCGCACGTTGGGCGGATCAAGCGCGAGTTGACATGAGGGGTTCTCAGCAGCACAGACACGGAGACCGAGATGGCTGAGGCGTACACAATACGGGCGTTCGTTCCAGACGGAGACCCGGAGGGAGTAAAGATCGTCGAGATCCTCAATTGGACCGGCGTCGGAATCGCTCTGCCGCGTTCTGCATGTCCGAAGGTGCGCGAACGCGCGGAGTTCAAGCGGGCGGGCGTGTACGTTCTCTCCGGTTCGGCCGAAGGCGCGGACGATGAGCTTCCGACGATCTAAGTTGGTCAAGGCGACGAGATCGGTGCTCGGATCGAGACCCACTACGCCAACAAGGACTTCTGGGACTGGGCTTACGCGTTCGTTTCCAACGGGAACGCCCCGAACCGTGGCTTCGATGCAACTTGATCCAATCGTTGAGCAGATGCGACAGAACGGGCAGGCCTTTGCCAAACGCCATAAGAATGACCTGGCGGCAATGTGCAAGGCTCTTCGAGAGAAAGAGGTGCAAAGTGGCCGTCCAGTCGTCAGCCGGCCCGCTCGGCGGTTACCTGCGCGCGCTGCAGGCTAAGCACACGTTGCTCCCGCCGTCCCTGCCTCTGCGGCTTCGCCGCTCCGGCACGGCCGCGGGTGAACGTGAGCGGTTAATGGCCGACAACCCACGATCGATGCCCGAAGAGCTCAAGCACCCCCGAAAAGTGACCATGTGGGCAGTGGCCAGACTTTTTTTGCAGCCTCGTTAGCCTTCACAACAGACCATGCGCATACCTCCAGCATTTACAGAGCGCCAAGGCCAGTACCTCGCGTTCATCTACCACTACTCGAAGGTCAATCGTCGGCCACCGGCCGAAGCCGATATCCAGAGATTCTTCGGCGTCAGTGCGCCCACTGTGCATCAGATGGTGCTTACACTCGAAGCCGGAGGTCACGTTGCGCGAACGCCCGGTCAAGCGCGGTCACTGCGCGTGCTGGTGCCCCCTGAGTTGTTACCACACCTCGAATGAGCGCTCGCGGCACAATCTTTTATTCAAGAGAAGTGCGCTCATGCGTAACCTTGGCCTTGGCGGCGTTGCATGTTTCCCGCAAAGGTTGGCGCGGGCCGTCCGTCCTTTGGCGGCCAGCGCACGGCGTGTTCGGCTCAGAAGGTTCTCCATGCAAGAGCAAAATGCGCTTGTGCCTCGCAACTGCCACATCGCCTTCCGCCGCGGCAACAGCCAACCCGCGCATGAAGACGAGCGCTCAACAACGGGGCTGTGCGCCACTGTTTCGCGCCGCTCATGCGCATCGTTGAGGCTGTAAAAAAACATCATGACCTTGATTGCGCGCCGATGGGATGAGAAATCGACCGCTCAGAATGGACTACAACGCACGATCGGTGATGCCCGAAGGGGTCAAGTACCCCCAAAAAGTGACCATGTGGGCGGTGACCAGAGTTTTTTTACAGCCTCGTTAGGGCTCTTGGGGATGGCGCGCAAGCTTCGAATCACCTTTACAGTCTGTGTAGCGGCCCTTTTTGCTTACTTTAGCTATCTTGCCTGGTCGTTCTACTACGGAGTCGAGGCAGAGCGATCACCATTCTCGTCTGCAGCTTGGAAAGAAAAAGCAAAGGTGTATGCCCATAGCAACGATCCCGGTTGTGTTCGTGGTGGCATGGCTCTCGATATCGTTGCAACCGATCTGCTTCAAGGAAAGTCGATCGCCGAAGTCAAATCGCTACTTGGCGACCCTGACGGAACAAAGGAAGGACAGGTCTATCACGAGCTTGGTCAGTGCTCCGGCTACGGATGGCACAACTCGGTACTACAGGTCAATTTTCGCAACAACCAGCAGGTCGCTAGTGCAGCCATTCTGCGGCACTCGCCCTAACGAGGCTGACCAAAACCCCCAATTGGCACACACGCTCCGGGGCAATTGACGAAGCCAGATTGTAGATTTTTGTGGTGGGCCGCGCGCGCCGCCAATGAACAGCACAGAGCTTCAGGGAGACTTCGAAACATGCGTGAAATCCAGGTGCCGGTCCTGATTGTCGGCGGCGGCGGCTGCGGCCTGTCGACCTTCATCTTTCTCTCCAGTCTGGGTATCGAGTCCCTGCTGGTCGAGCGCCACCAACGCCCTTCGCCAATGCCCAAGGCGCGCGGCCTGAATCGCCGCACGCTGGAAGTGCTGCGCCAGCACGGTCTGGAAGATGAATTGCGCGATGGCGCCATGCCCGGCGGCTATGCCTCGAAAATCCGCTGGATGACCAGCCTCGGCGGCGATGGCCCGATCGACCGCAAGACCCTGTATGAACTGGAGTCGTTCGGCGGCGGCAGTTTGTCCGCGGAGTACGAGGCCGGCAGCCCGTTCGGCAAGATCCTGATGTATCCGCAAGTCAGGCTCGAGCCCTACCTGCGCGGGCGCGGCGAGGCCATGGGTGTCGGGCAGATGCGCTTTGATACCGAACTCCTCGAACTATCCCAGGACAGCAACGAGGTGCGTGCGCTGATTCGCGATCGTGCCACCGATGAAAAGACCCTGGTGCGGGCGCGTTACCTGGTGGCAGCCGACGCCGGCCGCACCGTCGGCCCGATCGTAGGCTCGCGCCTGCAGGGCACGGCGATCCTCAAGGAAATGATCACGGTCTACTTCCGTGCCGACCTGGAACAATACTTCGACGACGACCAACTCTCCACCACCATTTTCGTCAATCCCGAGGGCGACACCGCGTTCTGGGGCAGCGGCGCCCTGGGCAAGATCGGTCCGCCCTATGACCGCACCTGTCGCGAATGGTTGTTGCACAGCTCGGTGCGTGCCGGCGATCCGGAAAAGTTCGACGACGCTACCCTGACAGCGCGGATTCGCGAACTGCTGAAGATTCCCGATCTGGCAGTCGAGTTGCTGGGCAGCGCGCCATGGACCGGGCAGGGCCTGCTGGCCGAGCGCTATCGTTTTGGTCGGGTGTTTCTGGCAGGTGACAGCGCCCACCGCCATCCGCCGGCGACCGGACTGGGACTCAACTCGGGCATCCAGGATGCGCACAACCTGGCCTGGAAGCTCGCGCTGGTGCTCAAGGGGCAGGCGGGCGACAGCCTGCTGGATTCGTATGAGTCCGAGCGCCGTCCGGTGGCGCAGCGCAACGTGCGCTGGGCCTTGTTCGCCTTCTCCAACGCGCAACTCACCGGCCCGGCGATGGGCATCATTCCCGGCAATCCCGAAGAGAGTCGCGCCAATTTCCAGGCGCTACTGGCCGACGACGACGAAGGTCGGGCGCGGCGCACGCGGCTTGAGCATGTGATGCTGGTCAACCGCACCGAGTTTCAGGCCAACGATCTGGAAATCGGCTTCTGGTATGAACAAGGCGCGCTGATTGCCGACGGCACGCCGGCGCCGCCGCGTGACCCCCTGGGGCTGCACTACATGCCCACCACCCGACCCGGCCATCGTCTGCCGCACGCCTGGATCGGTCGCCAGGGAGCGATCGTGTCCACCCTCGACCTGGTGGCCCCGGGGCGCTTGGTGTTGCTGGTCGGGCAACCCGGGTCGCCGTGGATCGCCGCGGCCGGCGAGGCCGGGCGCGCGCTCGGCGTGGACCTCGATGCGATTGCCGTCGGCGACCGTGGCGCGGTGATCGACCGCGACCACGCCTGGCGGCGCCAGCGCGAAATCGGCGACGCCGGCGCCATCCTGGTGCGCCCGGACCAGCACGTGGCATGGCGTACCGCACAGGCCGATGCTGACCCGGCGGCAATGCTCAAGCAGGTGCTGGCGACGATTCTAGGGCGTTGAATGCGCAGGCGGCGAGGTCGGGTCGACGCGCATTGCGCCGGCGGCTTGCGCACCGGCGACAACCCGTCCAACCGGCATCCGCGCATGGAGCACCGCGCAATGGTGGGAAAATGCGGGGCAGATCGATTGACGTGGCCGAAAGCGCCGCGCACACCAGGGAGACACAATGAGCGCGGCTGAGGAAAAGTTCGAAGTGCGGGCCGAGTGGGTCCATGTGCAGTATGCGGAGACCGGCGGCTTTCGCGATGTCTATGGCTTTGCCAGCAGCCAGGGTGCGGTCAATCTCGAAGGCGTGCGTTTTGTGCCGGCAGGGCGGCCCTCCAAGACCCTGCTGGTCTACATGCATCCGGCCTCGACCCTGCAACTGCTGCCGATGCCGCGCGCGATGGCGATGCATGGCGTGCATGTGCTGTGCGCGGGCAGCCGCTATGCGCGCAACGACACGCCTTTGATCATGGAAAAGGTGATCCTCGATCTGGGTGCCTATATCCGCCATGCCAGGGAAGTGTGGGGCTACGAGAAGGTGGTGATCGGCGGCTGGTCCGGCGGCGGCTCGCTTTCGCTCCTCTATCAGGCGCAGGCCGAGAAGCCGAGCATCACCCATACCCCGGCCGGCGACCCGGTCGATATCGCCGGGGCGAAGCTGATTCCCGGCGACGCCATGATCTTCCAGGCCGCGCATGTTTCGCGCGCGGTGTGTCTGGCCGACTGGATCGACCCGTCGGTGCGTGATGAGGACAACCCCGACCTGCGCGATGCGGAACTCGACCTTTACGATCCGAAAAATCCGCATCAGCCGCCCTATTCGGCCGCATACATCAGCCGCTTTCGCGCCGCGCAACTGGCGCGCCTGCGCCGCCGCAGCGCCTGGGTCAAGGAGCGGCTGGACGACCTGAAGCGCCGTGGCGGCAAGGAAGTCGAGCGTGGTTTTGTCACCCATCGCACCCTGGCCGAACCGCGCTTCCTCGACGGCGCTCTCGACCGCAACGACCGCCGAATCGGCAGTTGCTACCTCGGGCATCCGGAAACGGTGAACAACGGCCCGGTCGGCATGGCGCGCTTCTCGACCCTGCGCGCCTGGCTGTCGCAATGGTCGATCGACGATACCAATGCGCATGGCGAACGCTGCGCCGCCGGGGTCGCGGTGCCGCTCCTGGCGATCGAGAATTCCGCCGACGATGCCGTGCCGCAGCCGCATACGCGGCGCATTTTCGATGCCGCCGCCAGCGCCGACAAGACCCATGAGGTGATCCGGGGCGCCACCCATTACTACGCCGGTCAGCCCGAGTTGCTCAAGCAGGCCGTAGACCTGTGCATGGGCTGGATGCGCGGGCGCAAGCTCCTCGATTGAAGCGCTGCACCACACCTGCAACAATGACCGAGAGCATACATGGCCGAACTTGAATACCCGTTTGAATCCGTGCCGGACAGCGGCGCCACCATCGAAGTGGCGCCCGGCGTGCACTGGATCCGCATGCCGATGCCTTTCTCGCTCTCGCACATCAACCTGTGGGCGATCGAAGACGACGAGGGTTGGGCGATCGTCGACACCGGCCTGCAAACCAACGACACGGTGGTGGCCTGGCGCGCCCTGTTGACCAAGCCAGGCCCGCTGGCGGGACGCAAGCTCAGCCGCGTGTTCGTCACGCACATGCATCCGGATCACATCGGCCTGGCCGGGCGCCTGACGCGCAGGTTCGATTGCCAGGTGTGGATGACGCGGCTCGAATATCTCAACTGCCGCATGCTGGTGGCCGATACCGGGCGCGAGGCGCCGGAAGACGGCGTGCGCTTTTATCGTCGCGCCGGCTGGGACGACGACCAGATCGAAACCTATCGCTCGCGCTTCGGCGGCTTCGGCAAGATGATCTACCAATTGCCCGACAGCTATCGCCGCATCGAAGACGGCGATCGCTTTCGCATCGGTGCGCATCAATGGCAGGTGGTGGTGGGCACCGGGCACTCGCCTGAACATGCCTGTCTTTACTGCCCTGACCTGAAGCTCTTGATCTCGGGCGATCAGGTGCTGCCGCGCATTTCGTCGAACGTATCGGTGTTTCCAACCGAACCCGAGGGCGATCCACTGCGCGACTGGACCGACTCGGTGGCCAAGTTGAAGGCTGCGGTGGCCGACGATGTGCTGGTGTTGCCGGCGCACAACGAGCCTTTCCGCGGCCTGCATGCGCGCCTGGATCGTCTTGCCGCCGGCCAGGAAGAAGGCCTGGTACGCCTGCGTTCGATGCTCACCGAGCCACGCCGCGCGATCGACGTGTTCAAGGCCTTGTTCAAGCGCGACATCGGCGACGATCCGCAGCAGTGGAGCCTGGCCACCGGTGAGAGCCTGGCACATATCAACTACCTGATCGGGCGCGGCGAAGCCAGGGTTGATTCGGTTACAGACGGTGTGGTCTGGTACAAGGGTGTGGGCGCGTGATCGAATCCCGATCGCGCCCTTTGTCAGAGCTTGTTTTTTTTAAGGATGCGAACCATGGCTGAACTCGTGAGGTCGAGCCGGATCGGCAAGCTGGCTTGCCGGCTTTTGCTGCCGGCGGCTTTGTTGTACTGCTCACCTGCGGCATTCGCGCAGGACACGACGGCGTTTCCCAACCGCCCCATCAAGATCATCACCCCCACCGCCGCCGGCGGCAATATCGACATCCTGGCGCGCACTTTGGCCGAGAAGCTCACCCTGGCCTGGGGCCAGGGCGTGGTGGTCGAGCCGCGCCCCGGTGCCAACGGCATGCTGGCCGCCGCCGCGGTGGCCAAGGCACCGCCTGACGGTTACACCGTGCTCTTCTCGCACAGCGCCTTGGTGCAGAACCTGCTGTTGCAGCCCAATCCGCCCTACCGGCTTGCCGAGCTGGCGCCGGTGTCGATGCTGGCCCTGTTTCCGATCGCCTACGGCGTCAACACTTCACTGGGAGTCAATTCGCTGCAGGAGTTGATCGCGCTGGCCCGCGCCAGGCCGAAGACGCTGTCGTTCGGCTCCTATGGCACCGGTTCGGGTGCGCACGTGATCGGTGCCGGACTGAATCGCGCCGCCGGCATCGACTTGACGCATGTGCCCTACAAGGGCGAGGTGCCGGCGGTGACCGACATGATGTCCGGCCAGGTGTCTTCGGCCTACGGCTCGGTGGGCTATATGGCGCGCCAGTTGGGCGGCGGCAAGGTCAGGCTGCTGGCGGTGGCCAGTCTTGCACGGCTGAAGAATTTTCCCGACCTGCCCACCTTCGCCGAAGCCGGTTTCCCGTCACTCAACCTGCCGGGCTGGGGCGGCATCTTCCTGCCTGCCGGTACGCCGCCCGAGATCGTCGCCAGGTTCAGTGCCGAAATCGTCAAGGCCGTGCGCATGGCGGACGTCGTAGCGAAGATCGACGGCATGGGTTTCGTGCCGGTGGGCAACAGCGCCGACGCCTTCGGCACTTCGATCAAATCGGAGTTCGAGAAATGGGAAGTGGCGATTCGTGAAAACCAGATCAAGCTCGATTGAAACGGTATGTGGTCTATGGCCGCCAACCTCGCTAACCCAGGCGCAATGGTCTGCGTGCTGTCACTTGAATTGATGGCTGATACGGGCGTCATTGCCTTGGGTGTCATTGCCTTGGGTGTGAGGCTGGATGCGCGCCGGGTGTCGGTCAATCCGGTTCGCCGGGACCAGGCAGGCGTGATGCCCCGCAGGCCTGTCGCCTGATGGTGTCGCCTGCGCAAAACCGCGGTAAACGTGGGCCGGGTGACCAGGCCACACACCTGCGCTCGGTACCGTTTCCACACGCCGCCGGCGCCCGTTTTTGCGCCACGCGGGAGCGCCAGGTCGAGCTACGCCTGCCGTTCGCGCGCCTGGTACGCGCGCCGGGCGGTGCTGCCGTGGATGAGCGCGCCATCATGGCCATCCTCGATCACGCCTGCGGCGCGGCGATGTACGCGGCGCTTCCGGAGCCGCTGCCGATTGCCACGCTTGACTTGCGGGTGGCGTTCCAGCGCCCGGTCCCGGATGGCGCCGACATTCTGATCGCGGCGCGCACCACACACATCGCCGGCATGAGCGCATTCGTCGAGGCCCAGGCGTGCGCGGCTGACGGCGGGCCGCCGCTGTTGACGGCCAGTGGCGCTTTCATGGTCGGTGCGCATCCAGGCGGCGCCACCGGCAGCGACATGCCCGATCCGTGGCAGCCGGCGCGCCCGATCGAGATCGGCGACTTGTCGCAGCTCGATTCGTTCGAGAAGTTCCTGTGCCTGGCGCGCCATGGGCGACACGTGCGGATGGAATTCGCCGACCACTTGATCGGCGCGGTATCGTTGCCGGCCTTGCATGGCGGCGCGGTGGCGGCCTTGCTGGCGACCGCCGCGGCCGATTTGGCCGGAACCGAACGTGCCACGCGCCTGGTGGCCATGACCATTCAGTATCTGCGCGCAGGTCGCGCCGAAACGCTCACCGCCAATGCGGAATGGGAAAAACGCGGCAGCCGTTCCAGCGTGGTGGCGGTGGTGGCCAGGCAGGCGCATGGGGCGCGCGAGGTGGCGCGCGCGCAGTGCACTTTTGTGGCCGCCTGATGACTGACGATGTTGACCGGAGAAAAGCGTATGCAGACTGCTGCAGTTTCGCTCGATGCGCGTGAATTCGGCAACGAGCTGGTATCGGCGCAGGCCTTTGCAGACCCGCAGCGCATTCATCGGGTGCTGGCAAGCTTGCGCGCCCACGGCCGGCCGCTGTGGGTGACGCCGGACAACTTTCGGCCGTTCTGGGCGGTGGGATGCCACGCTCACGTTGTCGCGGCATCCAGCGACAACGCGCTCTTCATCAGCAGCCGGCGCCTGAACCTGATGAGCCGCTTGCAGGAGGCGGCGGCCTTCAAGGGGGCAGAGCGCTATGGCCAGGTGTTGCGCACCCTGGTGCACATGGACGAGCCGGACCACAAGAAGTACCGCGCCGTGGCGCAATACTGGTTTACCGCCGCTGCGGTCAAGCGCCAGCAAGGCATTCTTGAGGAGCTGGCGGGCGAGTTCGCAGCGAAGTTCGACCGCGCACCGGGTGGCGAGATCGATTTCGCTGCCGAAGTTGCCACGTACTTTCCGCTGCGCGTGATCATGGCCATCCTGGGCATTCCGCTTGCGGATTTGCCGCTGATGCAGCGTCTGACCAAGACCCTGTCGGCGCCCAACGACCCTGATTTCAGTGCCGATATCGACCGTGGCGATTCGATGTTCGACTCCATCCCCGAGTTCACCGAGTACTTCCTGAAAGTGATCGCAGACCGGCGCCGCCATCCGCGCGACGATCTCGCCAGCGTGATCGCCAATGGCGTCGTCGACGATGGGCCGCTGGGTGAGTTGGAGGCGGTGTCCTACTTCATCACCATGGCGGTGGCCGGCCATGACACGACGGCGGCGGCGATGGCCGGCGGCTGCCAGGCGCTGGCGCAACGGCCCGATCAGTGGGCGCGCCTGAAACAACGCCCGGCAATGCTCAAGAGCGCCGCCGAAGAGATGATCCGCTGGGTCACGCCGATCAAGCATTTCATGCGCACGGCCACGCGCGATTGCGAGCTCGGCGGCCAGGCGATGCGCGCCGGCGAAGCTCTTGCGCTCTACTATCTGGCGGCCAATTTCGACGACGCGGTGTTCGAGGCAGCGCACGAGTTTCGCATCGATCGCAATCCGAACCGGCAGATCGCCTTCGGCTTCGGTCCGCACGTGTGCCTGGGCATGGCGCTGTCGCGGCTGGAACTCACGGTATGGTTTGGCGCCATGCTGCGCCGGCTGGAGTCGATCGGGATGGCCGGCCCGGTACGCATGCTTGAATCCAATTTTCTTGGCGGCTACAAGTCGGTGCCGATACGCTACCTCCTCGCAAGTTAATTCCGGTCCGCCAAGCGACGGCCGCTTCGCAACGCCGTCATGACACCCGCCATTGCGGCAGCCGCGTTAGTTCCATAGCCTCGTCGAAGCCAGGCGGGCACCGGCGCCGAGCGCCTGCAGCTTGGCCCACGCGATGCTCATCGGAATCTCGGTGTTGCCCGCGGTGGACTGAAAACCACAGTCGTTACCGACAATCAGGTTTTCGCGGCCGACCGCGTTCGCCCAGCGCTCGATGCGGTCGGCAATCACCTCCGGGTGCTCGACCATGACGTTGCAGTGGGTCACCACGCCAGGCATGAGGATCTTGCCGTCCGGCAGCTTGAACTTTTGCGGCACGCGCCACTCGTGCTCGTGCCGCGGGTTCGCCGCCTCGAAGGAGTAGGACCCCGCCTTGATCAGATAGAACAGATCAATCAGGGAATCGAGTTGCAGGTCGCTTGTGCGCGGGCCGAAATTGATGCCGTAGCAGGTGTGGAAGCGGATGCGCTCCTCGGGAAAACCGCGCAGGGCGTGGTTGAGCAGTTCGACCCGGCCTGCCGCCCATTTACGATATTCCGCCAGCGTCATGTTCTTCAACTTGTCCCACGATCCGGCCAGCCGCGGATCGTCGATCTGCAGCAGCAGGCCGGCGTCGAGAATCGCCTTGTACTCCACGCGCATCGCCTCGCCATAGGCCAGCTGGAACTCCTGGTCCGACTTGTAGTATTCGTTGGCCTGCTCGCTCAAGGGCGCGGTCGCCGGCATGAATCCCTCGCTCGCGTTCGCTGCCGCCATCGCGTTGGCGAGGTTGGCGATGTCGCGCCGAAGCTGGTTGTGGCCGATATAGGTGATCGGCCCCACGCAGACGCGCGGCGCCACGCGGATGGCGTCGGCAAACGGATTGTGCAAAAGCACGTGTGCGTAGAAATCGGGGAATGCCTGCGCATCGCGGGTGTTGAGGTGGATCGGCCCGGTCGGCACCGGCAGCCCGCCGGAAGGTATGCGCGACTCGAATCCGCCGACGCGCTCTACCTGATAGGCGTTGAAGCCCGCCTTGCTGCATTCGCCGTCGTTGACCACGTCGATGCCGGCCGCCACCTGCATGCGCACGCTGGCGGCGACATGGGCGGCAAGCGCCCGTTCGTAGGCGGCTGCGTCATACGGCTGGCCGGCCTCGATTTGACGCATGGTTTCGAGGATTTCGGGAGGCCGCGGCATGCTGCCGGTGTGGGTGGTGCGAATCCGCTCGGTGCTGCGCATCATGGCCAGGGCCTCGTAGTCGTTGTCGGCATGCAGGTGGAATCATGCGGCAGGACGGCGGGTCGCGCAAGCGCCGCACCCGACCCATGTTCAAGTGGCGGCGCGCACCAAAGCTAACGGGCCTGGCAGCCTGCAAGGAACCACTGAACCAGTCCGCAGGTCGAGAAAGTCGCTCTTGCAAGATGTTGAATCGAAAAGCTTCTTCGTTCGAGAATCCGCATTCCAGGGATTTGTTCAGTGTTTTCCTAAGCCTTCAGAGCGTCACTCGAACCTGCTTGCAAAGCTTCCTTCCAGTAGACCTGCGCATTGCCGAGGTGACGGGCCATCAGTGAGGTGGCCAGCGCCACGTCGCGCTTTTCGATCGCCGTCACGATTCTTCGATGTGCGCGATCCGATGCGGCGCCGCGTGACGGATCGGCGAAGTAACTGCGCCGCCGTGGCAGGGTCAGGCAGTAGAACGCATTGAGCATGCGCGCCAGCACACTGTTGTGACTGGCGTCGGCCAATGCGCGATGGAACGTTTGATCGCAGTCGGCGATGTTGCCACCCACGGCCAGCAGCGCCCGCGTGTCGCCCAGGACTGCCTTTAGCGCGGACAGGTCGGCCTCGGTGCGGTGCGCGCAGGCAAGCGTGATCGCCTGGCGTTCCAGCAGCGTGCGTACCTCGATGCTTTCGCGCACTTCGGTCGCGGTCGGCTCGATGCCCTGTTCGGCCAGCAACACGGTGGCTTCGAAACTTGACTCGGCCGCCGAGCGGCGCAGGAATACACCGGAGTTGGGCCGGGCCTCGACCACGCGCAGGGATTCGAGGGTGGCCAAGGCTTCACGCAGCGCATTGCGCGATACGCCGAGCTTTTCGGCCAGCACGCGCTCGGCCGGCAGGCGGTCGCCGGGGGCGAAGTGTTTGTCTCGCGCGAAATCGACGACGCGCTTGATCAGCGCGCGGTTGCCCGGAATGGGTTCCCGTGTGGCGATTGCGGTTGACATGGCCTGACAATGTTTCCTAAAATTGGCTCTACCAGATTGGCCCTACCAGATAGGTACTACCAGATAGGTACTACCAGATCGGCCCTACCAGATCGGCTCTACCAAATTGGCACTACCAATATTGGAAGTTTGCATTATGGGGTTTTCGCGATGAATCAGCAAGCCGGTTTCGATCCCATCAGCTGGGCGGTGGTGGATGACCGTGCGCGCGGCGTGTTCCGGGTGCATCGGCGCGCCTTTGTCGACCAGCAGATTTTCGAGCTGGAGCGCGAGCGCATCTTCAGCCGTTGCTGGCTTTACGCCGGCCATGTGTCCGAGGTGGCGCAGCCGGGGCAATTCGTGGCGCGTCCGGTGGCGGGGCGGCCGCTTTTGATCAACCGCGATCGCCACGGCCGGCTGCATGTGTTTTTCAACAGCTGCACCCATCGGGGCGCCATGGTGTGTCGCGAGAACGCGGGTCGCGCGCGCAATTTTTCATGCCCGTATCACGGCTGGACCTTTGCCGACGACGGCCGCCTGGTGCAGCAGCCGATTCCCGAGTCCTACTCTCCCGCCTGCAATGCCGCAGGCGAGCTCAATCTGCGCGAAGTGCCGCGCTTTGACGAATTCTGCGGCTTCATCTTTGTCAGTTTCGATGCGCACGCGATCGACCTGGCCGACTACCTGGCCGAAGCCGGCGACTATCTGCGCATGGCCTCCGAGCATGGCGCGGCCGGCGCGGGCATGGAGATACTCGGCGGCACCCAGACTTACTGCGCCAAGGCCAACTGGAAGCTGCTGCAGGAAAACAGTGCCGACGGCTACCATGCCGATACCACCCATGCCAGCTACATGGATTACATCAAGGCGCGCGAGGGCGCGGTGCTCAACATGTATACGGCCAAGGGATTCGGCCGCGTGCGGAACCTGGGCCGCGGTCACGCGGTGTCCGAGTCGATCTGGGGCACGCCCTGGGGCCGGCCCTGCGCGCGTTCGATGCCTTCCTGGGGTGAGGACATCAAGGCCGAGCTCGATGGCGTGTTCGAGCAGATGGCCGGGCGTCTGGGGCGCGAGCGGGCCGACTTCATCTGCCATGGCGACCGCAATCTGTTGATCTTTCCGAACCTGGTGGTAAACGATGTCGGCGCGCTCACGGTACGCACCTTTTACCCAAGCGCGCCGGACTACTTCGAGATCACCGCATGGGCCTTGGCGCCGCGCGGCGAGAGCCAGCGCCTGCGCGACCTGCGGATCAGGAACTACCTTGAGTTTCTCGGGCCCGCCGGCTTCGCCACGCCGGATGACCAGGAAATGCTGGAGCTGTGCCAGCGCGGCTACCAGGCGCATGCCGGTGTGGAGTGGAATGATCTTTCGCGCGGCATGTTGGATGAGGATGGCGACAGCCCGGCCAAGCAGGATGAATTGCAGATGCGCACCTTCTGGCGGCGCTGGCGTGATCTGCTGGCCGGCGCCGAGGTATAGCGTGAGTGATGCGACCATGATGGAATCGGCCCGTGTGCAAGCCAGGCTCTCCGAGGTGACGCGTACCGAGGTCGAAGACTTCCTGTTCCATGAAGCCGACCTGCTGGATCGCTGGGAACTCGATGCATGGGCCAGGCTTTTCACCGACGACGGCGAGTATCTGATCCCGCCCACCGACCTGCCCGATGGCGACCCCTCGAAGGATTTGTTCCTGGTGTACGACGATCGCCATCGGCTGGGCGAACGGGCGAAGCGCCTGGGCAAGAAAAGCGCACATGCCGAGTTTCCGCATTCGCGCACCCGTCACATGATCAGCAATGTGCGGGTCAGGCCTTCAGGCGACATGCTGCGCGTGACCTGCAATTTCGTGGTCTACCGCTCGAAACAGGGAGTCAACGACATCTATCCGGGGCACAGCGAATACGATCTGGTGCTGGCGGCGGACGGCGGATTTTGCATTCGCCGCAAGCGCGCGGTGCTCGATGTCGATACGCTGCGGCCGCAGGGCAAGGTCAGCATCATTTTGTAGCGCCAAAAGACTTGAGGGCCGGCGCGTTCGCCGCGCCACGGCGGGCTGCCTGAGACGGCGCATTGCACTTCGATCCATTGATGAAACACCAACGGCACAACCGAACATGAGCGAACGGACATTCGAAGGCCAGGTGGCGATTGTTACCGGCGCGGGCAAGGGCAGCGGTGGCCTGGGGCGCGCCATCGCGCTGCGCCTGGCCCATGACGGCGCACGCGTCATGCTGGCGGACGTCGACTCCAAGGTTGCCCAGAGCGCGGCCGAAGTGGCGGCCGAGAGCGGCGCGCAAACCCTGCACTGCGTCGGTTCGCTGGCTGCGGAAGACAACGTCAAGCGCATGGTGGACCAAACGCATGCGCGCTGGGGCCGGGTCGATATTCTCGTCAACAACGCCGGCGGCGGCATCATCCGGCCGTTTCTGGAGCACGACGCCGCATCGCTTGCCGAGACCATCGCGCGCAATCTGTGGACGGCGATCTGGTGCTGCCACAAGGTGCTGCCGCACATGGTGGCGCAAAACTATGGTCGCATCGTCAACATCGGCGCCGATTCCCTGCGCACCGGCATTCCCAACCATGCCGGCTATAACGCCGCCAAAGGCGGGGTGATCGGCATGAGCGTCGCGCTGGCGCGTGATTTCGCGACACACGACATCACCATCAATACCGTGTCACCGTGCCTGATCAACACCGCGCGCTTTCAGGCATTGAAGACCACCGACCCGGTGCTGGCAGGGCGCTTCGAGGCGGTGATCCCGAAAGGTCGGGGCGTCGCCATCGACGAGGTTGTCGACGCGGTCTGCTTTCTGGCCAGGCGCGAGAGCGGATTCATCACCGGGCAGGAGATCAGCGTCAACGGCGGCAGCGCCATGCCTTAGAGTGGCGAGTGGCGCGGCAGGACGCGTGCCGCATGGTTTGCCTGCGTAGCAACCGCCGCAGCACGGCGGAGCCACAGAATCCACACATTGGGAGACATGCAATGATCAAGCAGACGGGCAGGGTCGTACGCATCTGGACGGCGCTGTTGGCATGGACGCTGGCCGGAGCGGCACTGGCGCAAGCTTTTCCGAATCGGCCGATTCGCGTAGTCGTGCCCTATCCGGCCGGCGGCGCCACCGACCAGATGGCACGCATCATCCAACAGCCGCTGTCCGAGATTCTCGGGCAGCCGATCATCATCGAAAACAAGGCCGGTGCCGCCGGGGCGATCGGCACCGACGCGGTGGCCAAGGCGGCGCCGGACGGCTACACCCTGGCGTTCGGCAACGCCGGCCCCAACTCGATGGGACCGGCGATCAAGAAGACTCCCTATGATCCTGTCAGGGACCTGGCGCCGATCTCGTTTGTCGCCAACGTGCCCTTGTTTCTTGCCGTGCATCCGACGCTGCCGGCCAACAGCGTGAAGGAACTGATCGAACTGGTGCGCGCCAACCCCGGCAAGTACAACTACGGTTCGACCGGCATCGCCTCCGCCTCGCATCTGATCGGCGAGTATTTCAACTTCGTCACCGGCCTGAAGATGGTCCATGTGCCTTACAAAGGCGGCGCGCCGGCGATGCTGGGCTTCATCGGCGCCGAGGTGCAGGTGATGTTCATGACCGGGCTGGATGGCTTGCAGCACGCGCGCGCGGGAAAACTGAAGGTGCTGGCAATCGCCACCGAGAAGCCGACCGAGCTGGCGCCCGGCGTGGCGACGGTGGCCGAGACCGTTCCCAATTTCAACGGCTCGGTCTGGTTCGGCCTGCTGGCACCCGCGGGCACGCCAGCGGAGGTGATCGCGAGGCTGCAGGACGCGATTGCCAGGTCGGTGACGCGCCCGAACGTGAAAAAGGCGCTGGGCGACCTCTCCGCCGATGCCGTTGCCAACACGCCCGAGCAGTTCTCCCGCGTCATCGCCGCCGAGCTGGCGCAATGGACGCGTGTGGTCAGGGAATCCGGCGCCAAATTCGAGTGAGCGAGAAGGTGGGCACATGATCCGCTACAGGAAGCTTGGTTACGTTGCGCTCAATGTCACCGATCTGCAGCGCTCGGCGACGTTCTATCGCGATTGCGTGGGCCTGCAGGCGGTACCCGCCTGCGAATCCGACGATGATGCGCCGTGCTTTTTCCGCTGTGACTGGGATCACCACAATGTGATCCTGTTCAAGGGCGAACGGCCGGGCCTGAAGCGCCTGGGATTCGAGATGGAATCGGGCGTCGAGCTGGAGCGCCTGTTCGGCATGCTCAAGTCCCGTGGGCTCACGGTGTTCGAGGTGCCGCGCGCCGAATGCGAGCGCTTCCACCAGGGCCGCAGCATCCGCGTAGTCGAGCCCGCGACCGGCGCCACGTTCGAGTTCTATGACCAGATGCGCGAATTCGGCGGCCAGCCGTATCAACCGACCGTGGCCAGGATCCAGCGCCTGGGCCATGTGGTGCTGCGCACGCCCGACTACGTAAAGGCGGTGGCGTTCCTCACCGATGTGCTCAATTTCCAGGTCTCGGATTCAATCGACGGCATGGTGTCGTTCATGCGCTGCTTCCCCAACCCGTTTCATCATTCGCTGGGCATTGGCAACGGCGGCGTGCGCGGTCTGCATCATGTCAACTTCATGGTCACCGAGGTCGACGACATCGGCCGCGCGATCTGGCGGCTCAAGCAGGAGAAGGTGCCGATCGTCAATGGCCCCGGCCGCCATCCACCCTCGGGCAGCATGTTCCTCTACTTCCTCGACCCCGACGGCATGACCCTCGAATACAGCTTCGGCATGGAGGAATTTCCCGAGGTCGCGCCACGCCGCGCGCGCATCCTCGAACCGGTTCGTGAATCGTTCGATTATTGGGGGGCGCCGGTCGATCCGCGCAAGGCGGCGGTGGGGGAGATTGAAGTCGCAACCGATCCGCTGCGCGCCAACCCGCCTGGCTGAGCGTCAGGAAAGCGCTCGCTGGTTTCTGCATTGATGGCCTCCATGCGGCATCGGTCGGACCGGGGCTGCTCGATAATGCTGCAGATGAATCGGCCATTGACAGGCAAGCAATTCGCCATAGCCAATCCGGAGGGTATGTGAACCACAGCGCCATCGATTGCCACACCCATGTGGTGCCGGAGAATTTTCCTGCCTACGCCGGGGTCCATGCAAGCGTACCCTGGCCATCGATGGCGCCGGCGCACGCCTGTCACCGCCACGTGATCATCGCCGGCAAGAACTACCGCACCGTCAGCGACGGCAGTTGGAGCGTGCCGCGCCGCATCGAAGGCATGGGCGGCATGCGCGTCGGCCGCCAGGCCCTGTCGCCGATGCCCGAGTTGCTGTCCTACTGGTTGCCGGCCGATGACGCTCAGGTACTTTTGCGCTACATCAACGACACCATCGCGAGCATGGTGGCGGCCGCACCGGAGCGTTTTACCGGCCTGGGCGCGGTACCGCTGCAGGACATGGACATGGCCTTGCGCGAACTCGAGTACCTGCGCCATACCCTGGGGTTCGCCGGCGTGGAAATCGCCACCCATGTCAACGGCGTGTCGATCGGCGACGCCCGCTTCGAGCCTTTCTTCGCCGCCGCCGAGCGACTGGGCGCGGCGATTTTCGTGCATGCCCTGCGCCCGGTGGGCCAGGACCGCATCGTCGGCCCGCTGTCGGAGCAGGCGGTGGCCTTTCCTGGCGACATCGGCTTGTGCGCGGCGGCCATCATCACCGGCGGCATCGCGGCGCGCCATGCGCGCCTGCGCATCGCTTTCTCCCACGGCGGCGGCGCCTTGTCGATGATGCTGCCGCGCCTGAAGCACGCCTGGTCGATGACGCCCAAGGCACTGGAAAACATGCCCGAGGCACCGGATATCTATGCACGGCGCTTTTTCTACGACTGCGTGGTGTTCGATCCGAAGCTGGTGCACCTCTTGATCGAGAGCTACGGCGCTTCGCAGATCGTGATCGGCAGCGACTATCCGTATGCGATGGGCGAGGCCGATCCGCTGGGCCTGCTCGAACGCTGCGGCCTGGATGCGCCGACTCTCCAGGCGATCACCCAAACCAATGCAAAACGCTTTCTCGGCATCGAGCAGGACGTTGCGAGCGCCGCTTGAATCGGACGATTTGCGGCAAAAAAAGCGGCTGACCTGTGTGATATCGCACATTTTGATGACATTTGGGCCTGTTGGTGACGCAGTTCACAGACATCGACGGACCTGCCGCGTAGAGTGGGAACTGTCTCCTCCTCTTTCTGCCCGTCAGACAGGCAGTTTGGCCGCAACCCCCAAGGTTGCGGCCTTTTTGTTTGTCTTGATGAGGGGTTGTGGTGGTCAGGGTCAAACAGCGAACGGGTTTTTGAACATCGCGTAGGTCCGCTTGTCGTTCCCGTGCAGGCGGAAACCCAATGGATGCGAGGCCCTGGATGCCCGCTTATGCGGGCATGATTTCTGGAAACACGGAACCAGTCCGTAGGTCGAGAAAGTCGCTCTTGCAAGATGTTGAATCGACAACGCTCTTTATTCGAAAGTCCGAAAGCAAGGGACTTGTTCAGCGTTTTCTTCTTTTGGAATCCTGGTTTGCGCGTGCGCGGATGTCGGTCAGGTCGAAACAGCGTTGTTGCATCGCACAGGCAAGTGTTGTTGGCGGGCGGAGAAATCAATTCGCCAGCACTTGCGCGCTTTGGCATCAAACCTCTTGACTTCGGCTTCTGCCAACGGCTTCCGGGCAGCGTGCCGGAGGGTTATCCACAGCTTTTGTGGATAACCAGGGGTACGGTTTGGTACAGTCGCGCGTCAGGTAGCGAAAACACAACAGGGGGTCATCCAGATGCAGGTCATTGCGCAAGCCGCGCCGTGCGGGGCGCTGGTGCATGGCGTCGACTTGAGGCGAGTCGATCAGGCCCAGGTTGCGGCGCTGCGTGAGCACTGGCTCACCCATCTGGTGCTGGCCTTTCCCGAGCAAAACTTGCAACTGGAAGACCTGGAGCGCTTTGCCGGCCTGATCGGTCCTTTCGGCAACGATCCGTTTTTCGAATCCGTGCCCGGGCATCCGCATGTGGCGCAGGTACGCCGCGACGCCGACGAGAAAACCAGGATATTCGCCGAGTCATGGCATTCGGACTGGAGTTTCCTGCCGCAGCCCCCGGCGGCCACGTTGCTCTATGGCAACATCATTCCGCCGGTCGGTGGCGATACCCTGTTCGCCAACCAGTACGCGGCCTGGGACGCACTGCCGGCCGCGCTGCGCGCGCGCGTTGGCGGGCGCCTGGGCATCCATTCCGCGCGGCGCGGCTATTCGCGCCAGGGCATGTACGGCGAGAACGATCGCGGCCGTTCGATGGCGATCAAGTTCTCCGATGGCGCGCTTGCCACCCAGACCCAGCCGATCGCGCGCGTCCACCCGGAAACCGGCCGCACCGCTCTTTATGTGAGCCCGGGCTACACCATCGGCATCGAGGGCATGCCGCACGAAGAGGCGGCGGCGCTGCTGGCCGAGTTGTTCGCGCATCAGGCGCGCGCCGAGTTCGTCTATCGCCATCAATGGTCGCGCGGCATGCTCCTGATGTGGGACAACCGCTGCCTGGTGCATGCGGCCACCGGCGGCTATGACGGCCACCAGCGTCTGCTGCACCGTATCACCGTGGCAGAAGCGCCTGCGCTGGCCCGCGCCTGAGGGCTACTGCCGCGCGCTCCCGCAAACCAGGCCACAACGTGAACATTTTCTATGGCTGGCGCATGGTGGCCGCCGCCGCCGGCATCCAGTGCCTGCAGGCCGGCCTCTTGCATCAGGCCTTCGGCGCCTATGTCGCGGTGCTGTCCGAGCAGATGGGATGGAGCAAGACCGCGCTGTCCGGCGCAGCGGCCCTGCAATCGCTGGAGGCCGCTGTGCTCGGCCCGCTCCTGGGATGGGTGATCGATCGATCCGGCGCACAACGCATGATCGTGGCCGGCATGGTGGTGCTCGGCATGGGCTTCATGGTGCTGTCGCAAATCGAAACCATCAGCGGTTTTTACGGCGCCATCGTGATGATCGCCGTAGGCGCCAGTTTCAGCGGCTATTTCCCGCTCACCGTAGCAGTGGTGCAATGGTTCGAAAAGCAGCGCGCGCGGGCCTTGTCGGCGATGGGCTTTGGCCTGGCGTTCGGCGGGCTGGCGGTGCCGCTGGTGGCATGGGCGATGCAGACCTTCGGCTGGCGCGCCGCGGCCTTTGGCTCCGGTGTACTGATCATCGTGGTCGGCCTGCCGCTGGCGCGGGTGATCAGGAGCCGCCCGGAGGATCATGGCGAAACCGTCGATGGCCTGGCGCCGCCGCCGCCGCCTGCAACCGGATTCCCGCCCGTGGCACCGACGCAGCGCGAATTCACCACCCGTGAAGCGCTGCGTACCGCGGCTTTCTGGCTGCTGGCACTGGGTCATGGCGTGTCGCTCCTGATCGTAACGGCCGTCAACGTGCATGCGATTTCGCACATGACGGAATCTTTGGGCTACTCGGTGGCGCGGGCTTCGCTGGTGATCACCATCATGACCCTGGGCCAGGTATGCGGGGTGTTTCTCGGCTACGCCATCGGCGACCGCTTCGAGAAACGCTACGTCGCCGCCGTCTGCATGCTGATGCACGCAGCCGGCATGCTGATGCTCACCTATGCGGCGGGCAGTGCGATGCTGCTGGCCTTTGCGGTGCTGCACGGCGTGGCCTGGGGTCTGCGCGGCCCCTTCATGCAGGCGATTCGCGCCGACTACTTCGGGCGCAGTTCCATTGGCATGATCATGGGCCTGTCGGGGATCGTTATCGCCATAGGCCAGGTCGGCGGCCCGCTGGTGGCCGGCGTCCTGGCCGATTACACCGGCAACTATCGCGCCGGATTCACGCTGCTGGCGATTATTGCCGGGCTCGGTTCGCTGCTGTTCGTGATGGCGCGCAAGCCGGCTTGACGCTTGCGCCGCAGCGCCTGTGGAAACGCTGAACAAGCCCGCAGGGAACAACATCCGGTTTTACGTCGTATCGATTTGATTGAAGACCTCCGTTCGAGGGGCCGTGATGCAGGGACTGGTTCAGCGTTTTCTTATTCCGCAGGCACCTGCCGTGGCCGCCGTTCCTGGTCTGTTGCCACATAGGTCAGCTGGGCCTCGGTGATCTTCACCGTTTCGAGCACCGCCGGGTTGCGTTGCGCGAACACTTCGACATCCACCGTGATCGAGGTGCGGCCCACCTTCAGCACCTGGGCGTAGAACAGCACCACATCGCCGATCAGCACCGGTTGCTTGAAGGTGAATGAATTGACCGCCACGGTGGCGACGCGCCCGCGCGCGCGGCGCGCCGCCGCCACGCCGCCGGCGATATCGACCTGGCTCATCAGCCAGCCGCCGAAAATATCGCCATGCTGGTTGGAGTCGGAAGGCATCGGCACGACCGAAAGAATCGGTGTGCGTCCGGCCGGCAGTTCGATACTCACTTCCTGACCCATTGGCCGGCGGCGTTCTGCACGCTCCATCCGGGCTGTGCCTTTTCGATCCAGCGCTGGCCGAAGGTATTGCGGATCTCGGCCTCCCACTCCGGCTTGCCGTTGGCGCGCGCGATCTCGCGATAGAGCGCGCTGCGATCGGTGTTCTCGGCGGCGATCAGGCCGCCGACACCGGCGCGTTGCGGTAGCGGCACCGCGTTGGCATTGGCCAGCGCAATGCTGCCGTCGCGCGCGATGCCGATTGCGCCGCTGGCATAGTGCGGGCCAAGCTGCGCGTGGCGCTCGGTCATCGCCTTTTTCAGGTTGTTGATGGCCGGCGTATTGATTTCGAGGTTGGCTTGCGCAGAGGCCAGCGTGGCCACACAAGCCAGCAGGCAGGCAAACAGAATCTTGGTCACGGTGCGTTCCTTCACTTCGGTGGCGCTGGTGCGGCTGGTTTGGGCGCGCCGCTGCCCGGCGCCGATGCGGGTGCGCCGTCGCGGCGCAGGTTGTACACCTCTTCGATGATGCGATCGGCCGCTTTTTCGGCGGCAGCCGCGGGGAAATAGATGTTGATGGTGACGCAGGCGCCCTGCATCAGCAGACCTGACACTGCTGCCAGCAGCAACAGACGGCGCGGCTTGTGAACGGGATTCATTGCACCACCATTTTCGAGTTGCCTTCAATTACCGCCTGGATGCGGTCGAGCATTTCCTGCCAGCCGACGAATCGATTGTAACCAACCACATTGAGCGCAGGCAGGCCGCCGCCCTTGACGATGGTGTAGCCGCCGCCGGCGCGGTCGATACCGCCCATTTCGCACACGCCATTGCGCAGGCGGCATGAAAGCCCGAGCCGCTCGTAACCGAAGGTATCGAAAAATCGCATGAAACTGGCCTGAATGGCGGCGCCGGCACCGGCGCCGCCGATCGCGGAAATGTTCTGCACCGCGCGCTGGCTGATGCGCTTTCTGAAATCGCCGGGGCTGGTGGCTATGTGCGCATCGAACGAAAGCGGTTGCCAGTTTTCCATTTCCAGATTTTCCAGGTTGATATCGATGCGCCCGGTGATGCTGCCGAACTTGACCGCGCCGGTCATGGTTTCGAGATCGAGCCCGCTAAGCTTCAGGTTGGCAGCCAGGCGTGGCGTGCGACCGAACGGGTTGTCGATGCGGATGCCGTCAACGCTGGCGTCGCCGCCGAATACCTTGAACAACAACGCACCGTCAACCGAAAACGTTGACCCGGATGCGGTTTCCACGTAGTTCATCTGCGGCAACACGGCCGAAATGCTGCCGCTCATCGGGTGCCAGTCGAGTGCGGCGGTCAGGCGCTGCATCGAAAGCGGGGTGAACGCGCCGCGCAACTGCGCGCGCCAGCGGCCGGCCAAGCGGCCGATCTCGATTTCGTTCAAGGCCAGCACGCCGTCAAGTAGCGGAATGATCAGATTGGCGATCGCCAGACGTTCGTCACGCACTTCGCCGCGTGCGCTCACCGGCCCCAACTCCAGGCCCTTGAGGCGCGCCTGCGCAATGTCCAGGCGGAACGGCGTGGCGCCGCCCGTCCGGTACTCAAAATCGAGATCGATGCCGTCAACGCCGATGCGGCGCGCCGGCGCATCAAGCTTGGCTTCTTTGAGACCAATGCGCACGGACTCCATTCCTGCCGCGCCAGCCCTGGCGCTGGCTGCAAGGCGGGCCCTGCCGCGCAGCGAAAGGTCCGCCAGGCCATGCTGTTCCAGCCAGGTCTGCGGCAGCAGCGCGCGCATGTCCGCGAGATCCAGTTCGCTGCTTTCGATGGCCCAGTGACGCAGCGCCCAGGTTGCGGTATCGATCCCCGCCTTGCCATCGATGCGGCCCAGCGCGCGCCAGTCGAGGCGCGCACTGTCGATTTCCAGATGCGTGTCCTTGAGGCTGCCCGCGGCTGTCAGCTGATGTCCGGCTTCGGCCACATACACAGGATCGATCAGCAAGGCGCCGGTGTCCCATTTGAGACGCGTGTTCCAGCGCCAGGCGCCGCCGTCCTGCCTGGCTTCAAGCGCCAGCGTTCCGGCCAGGTTTTCGCCGGCCGTGAGGCCGCTTGCATCGGCGAAGGCGGCGCCCTCAAATGCCAGTTCGGCATTGAATCCCCCGGGCGCCATATGCAGCATGCCGCTCAAGCGCCCGGCGCTTGGCTTGATCGTGCCTGGCAGCCACGGCGTCACCCGCACCAGTTGTGCGCGGGCGAGCTTGAGCGTGAATGCGTCGCCGGCCTGTTCCAGTTGCCAGGATTCGCCGTCGGTGGTGGCCAGTGCCAGCACGAGGCTGCGTTGCGCGGGAGTGTAGGCAAACGAGACGGCGAGTTTTTCCGGGCCTTGCAGCACGCCGTCGTCGCAGCGCCAGACGCCGCGCAGAGCGGCAAAGCGCGCGCATTCAAGGCGTACTGCGGCGAGCTTCTGGCCGAAGCCCGCGAAGGCGCCGATGTCCACGCGCGCGCCGCCGCCAGCAACAAAGGCAACGCGCACCCGTTCGGCCTGCCAGCCGTTGCCTTCGAGGGTGCCCAGGTCGATTGCCACGAATTGCGCCAGCGCGCCGCTCGCGGCCAGAGCGGCGGCCAGCAGCGCGCCGACAGCCGGCCAATGTATCGACCAGCCGGGATTGTCGCAGGGGGTGTGCCGCAGTCGGGAGCCGTTCACCGCGGCAGTGTAGTGCCGCGCCAGGATCAGAGGTCGACCACGCGGCGCAACTGGGGGTAGGGCACGCGCAGGACACCGTTTTCGCGCCGCACCGTCGCGGTCTTGCGGTTGATGCGCTGAATCACGCCGAAGCGGTGCACCAGGTCGCGATCCTCGAAGCTCACACGGTCGCCAACGGCGAAGGCTTTGCCGCCGGCCAGGGTCGGCGCGGCGGCGCGGGCCACCGGCGGGTCCAGCTGAATCGACGCGTAATGCAGCCAGCGCAGTTTCTGGTCGGCGGCTTCGATCAGCACCTGGTCGGCCATCAATTCGATGATACAGCCATGATTGACGCGGTTCTGGCGCTCGCTCAGGTAATGCACCAGCTGGCCGATCGACAGGCGGCGGCGGATTTCGGCGATGCGTTGCGGGTCGAGCAGGATGGCATCGATGGCGACGCGCAGCCGCACCAGGTCGCGGTCGGAAGCGAGATACAAGCTGTCGATGATCTGCTGCCAGTCCGGCGCCTTGAAGGCTTTCGGGGCGTTCATGCGCTGCGCTCGATCATGGCCGGCGGCGTGCACCGGATGCAGTCTTGACAAGGTTTCGAGGCTTGCGCGGGCTCGCTGTTCGCATCGTCGCATTCTACATGGCCGGTTTTATGGTTCCGCTTGGCGCGATGCACGGAAATGCGTGGCAAACGGGCCCCGCCTTTTGCGACGCCAGGCACGAGCCCGAGGTGGCGCAGCGCCTGCGTGACCTCGGGCTGGTGCTCGACCCCGGCACGCCGGAGGCGCGCAACGAGTTTCTGGCCGCCGAGCGCACGCGCTGGAGCAAGCTGGTCAAGGAGATCGGCTTGCAGCCCGAATAGACGATGGCGCGTTGGTGTGGCAGCGCTGTTGCGCCGCTGCCAGCGCGGTTTGCACGCAGTGCATCGATCGACGCGCCAGTCTTCGATCGCGTGGCAACCGTAGCGGCGCGGTCGCGCTTCATGCCGCGCTGTCGCGCACGCGCCACGCAGCTTCAGCGATCAATGCCGCGCGATCGATCTTGTTGGTGCTGGCCAGCGGCAAGGCATCGACAAACCAGATCCAGCGCGGATGCTGATAGGCCGGCGCGTTGGCCAGGGCGTGCGCCTTGAGCGTGTCTTCGCTGACGGCGCTGTCGCTGCGCCGGATCACGAATGCGGCCGGCTTCTGGCCCTTGATCGCGTCGGCCACCGGCACTACTGCGGCCTGTTGCACCGCCGGGTGGCTTTCGAGCAATTTTTCGACTTCACCCGGATAGATGTTTTCGCCGCCCGAGACGAACATGTCGTCGCAGCGGCCGACAAAGAAATAGAAGCCGTCCTGGTCACGTCGAAACACGTCGCCGGTGATGTAGTAGCCGTCATCGGTGAAGGGCGGATGCAGCGGCGGGTTGCGCATTGCACCCTTGTGATAGCCCAGCATCAGCGCCGGCGAGCGCATTTGCAGCACACCCTGCGCGGCGCCCGGCCTGTCGGCATCGCCCAGGCGCAAGGCCACCGCCGCATGGGCGCAGCCGACTGAAAGCTCCGGTTGCGCCAGGCCTCGCGGATGCGCGCCGAATACCACCGGACCGGCCTCGGTGGTGCCGAAGGCGTTCATCACCTGGGTGTCGGGCAAGACCTCGCGAATCGCCGCCATCAGGCTGGGCGAGACCGGCGCCGAGCCCATGCGCAGGCATTCCACCGACGACAGATCGGTGCGTGCGAGCCGATCCCTTTCCTCGAGCATCATCGCCACCATCGGCGGCACTGCGGTAAGCCAGGTGCAGCGATACCTTTCGATCGCCTCGATATAGGCCGCAGCGCTGAATTGCGGCAGCAGCACGATGGTGGCGTGCGCCATCGAGGCCAGCTTGGCCAGGGCCAGCGCGTTCATGTGATAAAGCGGCGCTGCAATCAGATAGCGGTGACGCGACCAGTCGTTGTCGCCCAGGCGTGTCCTGGCGACCCAGATATGGCTCTGGTGCGACAGCATCACGCCCTTGGGTTTGCCGGTCGAGCCCGAGGTATAGAGAAACATCGCCACTTCATCGGGCCCGGGCGTGACGGCCTCGAACGGTCCGGGATCGAGCAAGGCGTCGAAGCCCTGCGCGCCTGCCTGATCGAAAGTGATCGCCGGCATGCCGTCGGGGACTGCACTCCTGCGTGCGGCGTCGCAAAACACCATGCGCGCATCGGCATCTTCAAGCACGAACCTGACCATCGCCGGCGGGAACTTGAAATTCACCGGCACCGCCACCAGGCCGGCGCGCATGATGCCGTAATAGGCGGCCAGGTTTTCGACCCGGTTGGCGGCCAGGATGCCGATACGCTCGCCGCGCGCGTAGCCGCATGCGAGCAAGCCGCGCGCCACGGCATTGGCCATGGCATCGAGTGCGCGATAGGTAAATTCGCGTGGTGCGATCGCGCCGCCCAGATCGACTATCGCCAGAAGGTCCGCGTCGCGGTCGCGGCGAATCAGGTCGCCCAGGTTATGGAATCGCGGCACGGGCAATCGCGGGAAAGAAGTGCTTCAGTGCGGCCAAAGGCCTATGCTGTGCCAGCCGAACCGGTGCGCATGCTCAGGCTTTCGGCGGCGGCGGTGGGGCGGTCGAATAGACCCCGCGGCCGCTGGCGCACAGCGCACCATCCTGGTCGAATACCTGCGCTTCGGCAACGCTGAACTGGCTGCCGAACTTGATGACCTTGCCCCTGGCGGTCAAGTCGCCGGGCATGGCGGCGCGGTGGTAGTCGACGCGCAGGTCGATGGTGGGCACACCGCGCCCGGTTCTGGAAACCAGCGCCCAGTCGGCCGTCAGGTCGACCAAGGCGGCGAGGATGCCGCCGTGGGTGTATTTGCGATCCGGGTTGACCACCCACTCCTCACGCCAGGTGGCGGTCAGTTCGATCTCGCCTTCGCCGACTGAAACAACCTTCAGTCCCAGCCACTGGTGATACGGGCCGCGCCGGAGCTTTTCCTCGACTTGCGCGGCTGTCAGCTTTTCTTCGCTCATGGAATTCCCGATCCGTTTCAAGGGGTGATGACGACTTTGCCGATGACTTCGCGATCGGCGATCAGGCGCAGGCCTTCACGCGCTTCGGCAAGCGGCAGGTTCTTGTCGATCAGGGGCTTCATTTCGCCCTTGGCGATCATGTCCATCAGCGCCGTCAGGTTCTCGATGTAGAAACTGTTCGAGCCTACGATCTTGAGCTCGAAGCTCCACACGTAGCGCAGGTCTTCCTGCGGATCATGGCCGGCGGTGGCGCCACACACCAGCAGCGTGCCGCCGCGCTTCAAGCACTTCAGCGAAGGCACCCAGGTGTCGCCGCCGGTGAAGTTGATGACCACGTCGACGCCGCCTTCGTAGCTGCGGCGCTGCGGCTTGCCGTATTTTTCGACCGCCCATTTGGAGAAGTCGACATCCTTGTAGTTGATCGCATGGTCGGCGCCGATCTCGGTCAGGCGCTTGAGCTTGTCGGCACTGCTGGCGCAGGCGATCACCTCGGCACCAAGCATCTTGGCCAGGATCACGCAGCCGGTGCCGACGCCACCGGAGGCGCCCAGCACCAGCACGCGATCGCCCTTCTTCACGGTCTGGTGCGTCACCAGCATGCGGTGGGCGGTGCCATAGGCCACCGGCAGGGCGGCGGCGTCGGCGAAGGAGACGCCGGCCGGCATGCCGATCAACTGCTCGGCCGCCACCAGGCAGTATTCGGCCATGCCTCCATCGAGCATCTCGCCCATCAGGCCTTTGGTCTTGTTGAGCGGATTGACCAGCACGCGGTCGCCCTTGCTCCAGCCGGATACTCCGGTGCCCACTTCGACGATCTCGCCGGCCATGTCCAGGCCGATCACCACCGGCAGCGGCACCTTGATGCCCGGCATGCCCTTGACGGTGAACACGTCGTGGTAGTTGAAGGACGAGGCACCGACCTTGATGATCACATGCCCTTCACTGACCACCGGCATCGGATGGTCGGTGATGTATTCAAGATTCTGAAGGCTGCCGTGCTGGCGCAGAACCAAAGCTTTCATGTTGCTTCCCTTATTGTGGGTGTTGCATGCCAAACGAAAGATTCCCGATCCCTTGCGCGGCGCCGTCCAAGGCGGCAACCGGGCGATCGCCCGGACCATGGGGCGAAGTTCGCAGATCGGCATTATCGCTGTCTGCGTGCGCTTTGTGCTCGATCGCATCCTGTATGCTGCGGCCACTCTTGAACCCGGTTTGAATCCCAAATGCTTGAACTGCTGACCGACCCGCAGGCCTGGATCGCTTTCGCCACCCTGACCGCGCTCGAACTGGTGCTGGGGATCGACAACATCATTTTCATCTCGATCCTGGTTGACAAGCTGCCAAAGGAAAAACGCGAATTCGCGCGGCGCATCGGGCTTTTCATGGCCATGTTCATGCGCATCGGCCTGTTGCTGGTGCTGGCCTGGATCGTCGGCCTGGTGACGCCGCTGTTCGCGATTTTCGGCCACGATATCTCCGGCCGCGACCTGATCCTGATCTTGGGCGGCCTGTTCCTGATCTGGAAGAGTACGGTGGAGATCCATCAATCGCTCGAAGGCGAGGAAGCGCACGCATCGACTGCGGTCAAGGCCACCTTCGCCGCGGTGATCCTGCAGATCATGATCATCGACCTGGTGTTTTCGCTCGATTCGATCATCACCGCAGTGGGCATGGTCGACGATGTGCGCGTGATGATCGCCGCGGTGATGGCGTCGGTGGCGCTGATGATGCTGTTCGCCGGGCCGATCGGCCGTTTCGTCTCCGACCACCCGACCATCAAGATGCTGGCGCTCTCGTTCCTGGCGATCGTCGGCACCGTGCTGGTGGCCGAGGGCTTCGGGCACCATTTACCAAAGGGCTATGTGTACTTCGCGATGGCCTTCTCGCTGGGCGTTGAAATGCTCAATATCCGCATGCGCAAGCGTGCCGCCAAACCGGTGCAACTGCATGCGCCGCGGATTCCGGGGGAGTAGTCGCAGTTGCGTCTGTTTGCGTAAGCCGTCGAGAAGCGCTCACGGCGCCGCAGCGCGTCAGCGCGTGTCGGTCACTCAAACTTGAGGCCATGCGCGCATCGCCTCGCGTTAAAGGCGTGATGGCGAGCGCCGCCGCGTGCCTGCGCATCGCTGCTCGTGTTGTTTCGCTTTGTCTGTGGTTGGCGGATAATCGGGCCTTGCCTCGGAGATCAAGCTGACCGGACCGCATGAATCGCTCAATCGGTATTTTCCCGCATGCCTCGCCGACACTTGACACCGACCCGCGCCAGGTCTTGCGCGAAGGCATCGATCGCGCAAGGGCGCGACTGCAAAGGCTGCCGCTGCAAGAGCAAAAGCGCCTGTACGAACAGTCGCGTGCGCAATGTCCGACTCTGTTTGCCCTGTTGCACAGGCTGCAGGAAGACCCGGTCACCGACCAGCTGGTGCGTGCCGCAGTGGAGCGCACGCGCCGCGCACCGACAACGGCCGAACTCACACGCGCCATCGCGCGCACTTTCACCAGCGCGTTTCGCGCCGGCCACCTGGTGTTCCGGCCGGCAGCGCGTTTCGTGCTGCGCCGGTTAGGCTGTGAGTTCGGTGAAGACAATGCCAGGCGCATCAAGCTTTGTGATTTGCAGCGCGGCTATATGGCGGTTGCCGCACGCTCGCGCCTGAGCGGGTTCGATGGCGCCGCTGGCGTGATGGCGGTGGCAACACTGGGCCAGATACGGGATTTTCCCCTGCCGGGATCAATTGAAGAAGCGTTGGCCGCAGGCATGGAAGATGTTGCGGCGGAGGTCGTCGAGGCACAAGTGGATGGCGTAACCGCTGCCGACGCCGCGGGGGCGGACCAACTATTCACCACAGGGCTGGTGGCCGCCTGCCTGCACATCGAGGCCGGGGTGCGCGGCTTCGCCGACTTCGCCGAGGCCATGGCCGCCGACCTGGGCGATACGGTGCGACCCTACTTGCGCGTGTTTTACGAGGCGATCCGCCACTATCCGGGAATCGATTTGACCGCGATGAAACCGGCGGCGGAGGACAAGGGCGGCCTGTTGTTCGCGGTGTAGTGGCCCGCACCATCCGCAGTTGCGGTGGTGCAGGCGCTGGCCTGGGCTTATACCCCGGTGATCTGGCGCTCGCGGATGGTCTTGTCGCAACGCTCGGAGTCGCTGCGGATCACGGCAGCCAACTGCGCCGGGCTGATCGGCGCGGGCTTGGCGCCCAGGGCGCGCATGACTTCGATCACCGGCGTCCGCGTTTCCGCCGCTGCCCAGTTGCTGTGCGTGGTGCCGGCATCAAACCCTGCAAGACCAGGCTCGGCCAAGGTCGTTGTATCCGGAAGCCATTGAATTCCTGGTGGCCAGGGGCTCTATCGAATTTGGCCCGGAAACCCGCATGGCTTTAGGGCGTGATTAAAAGTTAAGCGACCTGTTACCCCCACAGTTACCCCCAACCCAAGATGTTGGCGGGGTTCGAGTCCCAATACCGTGTCGGCAAGGTTGGTCATGAGCCGCCATCGGAAGGGCAAGGTCGTACTCTCAGTCACAGAGTGAGCGCACGCACGGGCACTGCGGAAATTCGCGGCTGGGATTGAGCGCTGCCCAGTACGCGAACGTCGTCATTGGGATTCCCCAGTCGGCAAAGCCATCAGCGCCCTGGACAATGCGGCCAAGTCGCTCTGTTCATCGCTGCCCGCGATAGCTTTCAGTGTCGGCAAATTCGTCGACATAACGGCAAGGACCCACCGCCCATCGCTAGTCTTTTCGATTTGGTTGACGAGTCGGCGAATCAGGTCTTGATGGTCACTCGACTTGTATGCAAGACTCCGCAAAAGCTCGCACTGGTCTTCTGTTACCAGAAACACAGATGGCAGCGCGCTTTGGGGTGGTGTATCGGGAATCAGCGAAACGGTAAGCCCGTCAAACGCCACTTCAAGGTCGCCATCTTCACGATTGGGAACGATCGTCTGGATGCGCGCAATCCCCGACACCGAATAATTGAGGTACGTCGATGGCAATGCAAACATCGCGGAGTTGTCCTGCAGCGCGGGCGCAAACTCCCGGACTAGCGCACTGAACAACACGCGCCCCAAGAGGTCCACGAGGTGCACTTCCGATCCGGGCACGACACTGTTAGTCTCGTGAAACGTCGCACCGTGCATCAACGCGTTGCGCGCCTCGTCGAGGGCCGCCCACGCAGCGTCGTCACACGCCTTTTCGACTGATTGTGCGAGGCTTCGAATGGCCTGCTTCGCGTACGGCTTGTGCGTCGTGTGCGTCTTGCATGCCTCGCAGAACAGAAGCGATCGGCAGACCGCACACCGATCAGGCATTTTGTCGGTTGACTTTCTGTATTCCGCGAGAATCTCCAAGGCAAACCAAAAGCACTGAAACTGATCTTCTGGCACCGAGTCCTGCACCCCGAGCCGATACCAACGCAGAGCCCGATGACCGGCCGGTGCCGGATTGCCGCTCAGGAGACGCTCGATGGTCGCAGTGACGCCCTGATCCATCATCGTATGAGGGTCCTCATGGCCCACAGAGTCAGCCCAAACAAGACAATCTCTCATCGTCAAACCTTGCGTTGAATCTACGATCTGCCGAGTTCGGTGGCGCTTGAAGTTCCCGCTCGTGGTCAGCGCCAGCATGTTGAGGCACTCGACCAACCGCTCGTCCGCCACTTCCTTTGCCTCGTCCAGATCAGTGGCGTCAAACTCCACCTGTACTGCGAGGACAAACGGGTTTGCGAAGTCTTGGCGCGGGATGTTGGACACCGTCGCGCGGAAGCGACCTGACGGGTGCGAAAATTTTAGCCGCTGCTCGTCTTGTACGACCGAGACGTTGGAATTAACCTCGAAATTGGCCACAAACGGCACTTCACACCTTCCTTTCGAACCCGCGAGTGACTGAACATGCGCGCCTTGCAGCGCATAGTAGTGCTTGCCATTATCGAATTCTTCCCGAATACGCCGGCTGACCTCGAATCGATGCTCGGGTGTGACGGTTACATATCCGGAGTCAAACAGGCTATGGATGTCGCGCCTCAGCAGCAAGCCGTTTCGGCTTCGTGTTCGCCCGCATCGCCCCACCGGCACTAGAATTTTCACGCAACCGTATGCTGATTACTGGAGGCGTATGTACTCGGTTTGCGGACGACCTTACGCGAGGTGATCCCGCCGCAATACGACCGCGAAGTAGTCTCCATCACGCTGTTCTACCCGAACGGTATAGATTGCGTCGAGGACGTCGGTGACCTCGCGCGTCTCTGCGGCTTGGTTCGCGGCGATAGCCACAAGCAATAGCCCAGTGTCGCCAGTCTCGACCAAGCGGCAGATATTTCGCCATCGTTCGCGCGCTCCAATTCGATCTGCAGCAGGGGAATTCGCTTTCCAAATTCGGCATTCGTACACATTTCCGGTCTTTTGAAAATCGTCCTGCCAGCCCATAAAAACAACTGTTCCGTCGTCCCGAACGCCGTCCCACGCCGTCCTTACATTCGTGAGCGACGCTCTCGCAAGCGCAAACGCCCGGACTTTTCCGATTGTCATTTGTATACCCTCTTAACTTTAGAGCACGCGCACTCGACTTTAGGCAGGCGAATCTACCGGTATTCGCAATCGTAGAAGCGGTGATCAAGGCGCGTCCTCGAGAGCTTCTGGCACTACTGCGCAGCGTTCGGGAGCGCATTTTCGCGGAAGTGAATACGTACGCCAAGCCGATATATGCACACGCGTTGCAAGTTCTAGAGGATCATTTTGCCGATGTCAGCAAAATGATCGCCCCTGCAATCGGGCTCGGCGATGCTCAGCGATTGAATTTGGTTCTCACGTTCTGCCGCCATCGCTGCATGAATTGCAGGCATTCTTTCTCGATTCACTTTTCGAATTCACCTGGTTCCCAGCCGTGCTGGTTGTAGTCCATGTCGTACTTTTCGATCCATTGCAAGAAATCATTGGCCAAGTGAGCCGCATATTCAAGAACTTGATCTTCATCCGAAAAGGCCGCTCGACGTTATCAAACGATTCTTTCTGAAACTGAATGTCCCAGTCCCAAAGGTCAGCCACCATCGAATCGAGCGGCATCAGGCGACGAAGGCTGGCCTGCAGAAGGTCTTGGTCGTTGTTTTCCCCCGAATCTTTGTTCATTTGTTGATCTTCCAGGTCACACGTCCACGAGATGCCTGCATGCGGCTCACCACCCCCGCGACAACATCTCCCTCATGCTCATCGCATTCAACACCGTCGCGCAAGTCTCCCAATCCGCGTCCTCGACCTTGCTGTACTTGACGTCGAACGGGTTGCGAGTCGCGGCCGTGCGGTCGATGAGTTGATGCGCCGCGTGCTCGTCGTTCAGCGCCACCTGCACCCACACATCTTCCAGCGTGTCCGGGATCTGCCCGAACAAGCCGTGAATCGCTTCGAGCCGATCGGCCAGCACCTGGTGCACGCGGTCTTCTACCGACCCGTGATACCGCAGATTGGCGATCCAGATTTCATTGCGCGCCTGGCCGATACGCTGGATGCGACCCTTGCGCTGTTCGAGGCGGGTCGGGTTCCACGGCAGGTCGATGTTGATGAGTGTGCCCAGGCGTTGCAGGTTCAGGCCCTCGGATGCTGCATCGGTGCCGAGCAGCAGCTTGAGATCGCCGGCGCGCACCCGGGCTTTGAGTGCGTTGCGGTCGCAACGCTGAAACTTGCCGTCGCGCCAGAACCCTGAGCGATTGCTGCCGGCATACAGGCCGATGTCCATGCCGGCAAACTCGGCGCGCTTGGCCATCTCGTCACCGACCCAGCGCACCGTGTCGTAATACTGGGAGAACAGGATGCAGCCCAGGTCGAGCCAGCGGCGCGTCACGACGGGTTGGGTGCCCAGCAGATAGCCGATCAGCGCTTCGAGCTTGGGGTCCTTGTTGCCGCCTTGGCGCAATAGGTCCAGGCAGCGGCGCAAGGATTTGACTTCCGCATCGGTGAAGTTCTTGAAATCGCTGGCGCCCTGTGGCGGCCGCCCGACCTGCGGTGGTGTTTCTTCTTCGACGTCATCTTCATCTTCATCGTCCGGCAAGTCAGGCTCGTCGCCCAACAGCCTGCGGATGGTGCGGCGCCCGGCCTCCATGGAACTGCCGAGCCGTCGCAGCAGCAGCGTTTTGAAGAACCCGGCGCCGCGCACACGCTGTTGCAGCAGAATGGAAAACGCTTCGGCCTCCTGATACGCTTCCCGCAGGTAGCCACCAAGCGCGAGCGCGCCTGCGCTTTCTTCCCCGAACAGCTTCACCGTCACCCGCGGGAGGAAATAGCCACCGGTGGCCGGGTTGATGGTCGATTCCAGATAGCCACGGGTCCGCCGCACGATGCAGCGGAGCAAGGGGTTGAAGCGCTCGCCATAGTGCGGCAGCAGGCCGTTCTGCAACTGCACCCGCTGGATTGCCGGCGCCAGCTTGTCCAGCGACTCGGGCTTGAATTGCCATTCGTTGTCGGCGGCATCGAGGCTGCGCCGGATGCGCGCCAGCGTCGGATCTTCCGCCTTGGAGGGCAACGGGTCGCGCACATACTCCCAGCCTTGACGCACGTCATCGACCGGCACGGCCATGTCGCCGGTGGCGATTGCCAGGCATTGACTGGGCCGAAACCAGGGGCTGGTATGCGTCCAGCCGCCCAACACGCCGTCGTTGCCGCACGACAGAATCTGCAGCAGGTCCCACGCCTCCACCGGATGCAACTGCACCGGCGTTGCGGTGGCCAGCAACATGCTCTTGGTCTTGGTGCCGATCGTCTGCAAAAATGCCATCAGCTTGTTCGGCTCCGCCTTCTCGTCCACCTCGTCCGGCCCGGCCTCCACCTTGGGCACATTGCGGCGCCGCGCCCGGTGCGATTCGTCCACGATCACGCAGGTATATTGCCGGCCCAGCAACTGATTCACCGCCTCCGCCGTGCCGCGCACCACCAAACCTTGCGACACCAGCCCGATCCGGCGCGGACATTTGCCCAGCGACTTCGCCCCTTCGGACGGGTATTCCAGATCGTTCTCGTCCAGCCAGGCACGGCCGTTCCAGCGCGCGGACGGCAGTAGCAGCAACTCCATCAACTCGTCCTGCCATTGCTGCAACAAGGGCTTGGGCGCCAGCACCAGAATCGGGCCGCCGTCCGGATCTTCCAGCGCCATCAGCAGGGCGGCCATGGCGAGCTGGATCGTCTTGCCCAGCCCCACCTGATCCGCCAACACCAGCCGCGCGCCGCCGAGCCGGTGCCGTTCCAGCGCCAGGCTGGCGAAATACTTCTGGTGCGGCCACAGCCCTTGCTCGCGGCGATACACCGGCGATTCCACCGCCGCCGCGGCCGCCGCTTCTATCGGGTCGGTTGCCGCTTTCACTTCGTCAGGCTCGACCACCCGTCGCGTGATGATGCGTTTCACATCCTGCGCGATAAACGGGCAGCACGCCAGATCAACCGCCCGCGCATCGTTCCACAGTGCGTCGAACTCCTCCTGCACCCAGGCGATGGTTTCGGGGGCGTCGTCTTCCCACAGCAACTCGTAGTTCACCTTCCAGGCCGAGGCGCTTTCGGTGACGCTGCCGAGGAACGCGGTGGCCGATCCATCCGCCCGCCGCACGATCCCCGCCTTGCCGTGGATCAAGCCGAAAGCTGAATCGGGCAGCACCCGCACTTCCATCTTGCCGCTGGTCAGCGCCTCGTAGAGCGCGCGATAACGCGGAATCGCGCTCGGCGGCGCCTCCTCCGGCATTCCCGCGCACCAAGAGCGGCGCAACGCCGCCTGCGCCGCCCCCGTCACCAGATCCTGCGGGTCGAGGTCCGAATTGCAGACGATGCGAACCGGCCCGGCCACCTTCGCAATAGCTTCCCCGGCTACCTCGAACAGGCTGGAACGGAAATACCCCGCGATGCGGTCGTAGGAGACCGCATCTTCAAGTCGCTGGTTCAGCACCGCCTTGTCAAGGCGAATGCGGCGGCTGGAATGACGAGTAAGCATCGGCGATAGTTTGACCGATGACTATCGGCCGGTGCGTTTGTTGTCGGGCTGCATTGGCAGGCGGTAGTACATCCAGCGTGATTTGTGACGCAGTGCGCCACAAATTGAAAAAGCCTGGAAAGACGGTGACAGGTAGCAAGGAATCGAGACGTCAATCATTCGCGTGTCTCGGCACGGCCTCGACAAGCCTACCGATCCCTTCCATGAGGACCTGGAAACTACGCGAGCGATTGTGTTCCCGAGTCAGATGCCTGGCCATGCGCCGCGCGCCCGACATTTTTTGAAACTCCGGCACCATTGCCTTGAGTTCGACGGAAGGTTTGGCGACCGCGTCAGGATCGCGAAAACGCGCCTTTGCACCAAGCCCTGCCAACCGCTCGCTATCGAAAGCCGACGCCAAGGCGGTTGGTTCGCCGAGATACCAGGCTTCAAGCTCTTGACAGGCGATTCGCACCAGCGTGTCCTCGCGACCGCCTTCGCGACAAAGGTGCACCAGCTTGCGTTTGAGTTCAATGCAATCGTCCCTGTCGTTGTCACGGATCACGACGAAGCGCACACCCGGCTCGCGCCAGGCTTTCAGCTTCTTCGGGATGCTGCGCTCAAGGTCTTGCTTGCCCTCATGTGGAATACACAAGAAGGCAAGGGTCGGAAAGAGTCGCGGCAGCAGTGCATCGAGCAGCACCTTCATCGAGCGTTCCTCGACCAGAAATATGACACGCGTCATTCGACCGCCTGTACACAATAGACGGCTGGCGCAGCGTTCGCATCACTTTTTGTTGGCCGGCACGGCGCGTTCATGTCGGCCCGGCCCCTTCGAAAAGCCCTTGCTTCCATAGTGTCCCCGGCAGGTCTCCTGCGGCCACGAGATTGCGCAACGTCTCATTCTCCGACGCACGCAGCACGCTGGTGAAGCCACCGCGCTTTACCAGCCAAAAGACCTCGTCAAGCTCGGCGCCGTTGAGGAACTCCGGCGAATGGGTCGAAACAAACACCTGGCCGCCGCGGCGGGCGTAGTCGCGAAACTCCTCGACGAGTTCATACAACAGTTCGGGATAAAGCTGATTTTCAGGCTCCTCCACCGCCAGCAGCGGATGCGGCTTGGGATCGTGCAGCAAGACCAAATAGGCAAACATCTTGATCGTGCCGTCCGAGACGTAGCGCGCGATGAATGGGTCCTTGAAGCTGCCATCCTGAAAACGCAGGACCAACCGGCCGTCCTCGGTGGGCTTCGCCTCCACACGACTGATCCCGGGCACTCGCTCGCTCATGATCTGCAGGACGCGGTCGAACTGCTCACGATGGTTCTCATACAAGTACTGCGCTACCTGCGCGATATTGTCGCCACGGTTCGAGAGGTGCTCGGCATACCCGGCCTCCGCGCTTGGCCTGGCGTCGCTAATGTGAAAGTCCGAGATGTGCCAGTTCTCGATCAAGCTGCGAAACTCCGCCACGACGCGAAATTCCTTGAACTGCCCCAGCCCTTTGATCGCGAGCACGCTGGGATCGTCCAGCACATGCTCCTTGCGCTCCGCCTCGACACCTTCCTGACCGTAGGCGGCCTCGTTGGTGATGGCGACCCCGCGCCCACGCGAAAAATCGACGAAGTGCCACGGCTGCCCGAATTGGCCACGGCGGAATTTGAGCACCTCCCGGTGCACCACCGGGCGGCCGCCGTCTTCCGCGATCTCAAGCTGATAAGTGGCCAGGCGCCCACCGCTTTCGCGAAATTTAACTGTGATGGCGATCGGTCCGGTTTCCCCGCGACTGACGAGCTCGCGGAATCCGCCTCTACGCGCCACTGCGGTCGCCACGTTCTGCGTCAGCGCTTCCTTGAGGAAACTGAAAACGTCGAATAGCGTCGTCTTGCCCGAGCCATTGGCCCCCACCACAACCGTCATCCGAGGCAAGTTGGTGAGCTTGGCGTCGCGGAATAGCCGGTAGTTCGCGATTTCCAGCGCTTCGATCTGCATTGTTCAATTCCTGATTTCAATGGGAGGGTAGTAATGCTCGACGAGCGACAGTTCGCGCCATGGGCTATCGAGGCCACGGGGAACAAGCGTATCGCAGGCGATACCCGGCGCCCGTTCGATGACGGCCTGAGTGTCGCTCTTCTCGTTCTTCGCCCGCACGGCGAAGACTTTTACGATGGCTTCGCCGGCCACCTCGAACAGGCTGGAACGGAAATAGCCGGCGATGCGGCCGCAGGAAACGGCACAATCGAGGCGCCGGTTCAGCACCGTCTGGTCGAGTCGGGGTCGGCGGCTGGAATGGCGAGTGAGCATCGGCGATGGTCAGGCAGAGGATTATCGAGCCACGCGAAAGCGTCACTTTACGTTCTTGCGCGCAATGCGTGGCTTGGGCGCCGATGTCTTGCGCTGCGCGGCGGACTCTTGCAGCAGTTGTTGTTGCCGGAAGCCCTCCAACTCGCGTTTCAACTCCTCCCGCAGTTCGAGCTCGCTTGGAAGTATCAGTTTGTATTTCGAAGCGAAGAGCTTTTCATTGCCATGCAGCACGGAATACCGCACCACCGTTTCATCCTTGTTCGCGCAAAGGATGATGCCGACGGTCGGGTTGTCGCCCGGTCCGCGCCGCTTATCGTCGTAGAGTCGCACATACATATCCATCTGCCCGATGTTTTCGTGGGTCAGCTCGCGCGTTTTCAGGTCGAACAACACAAAGCACTTGAGCAGGTAGTTGTAGAAAACCAGGTCGATGTAGAAATCGCGGCTCTCGGTGCTGATGCGCTGCTGACGCGCCACGAAGGCGAAGCCCTTGCCCAGTTCGAGCAGAAACGCCTGCAGATTGCCGATCAGCGCGTCCTCCAATTTCGATTCCAGCAGCTTGCCCGCGCCTGGCAGGCCGAGGAATTCGAGCATCACCGGATCGCGCACGAAGTCGCGGGGTGTCTCGTCCATCTTCGCCAGATTTTTCACCGCTTCCTTCAAGACGCCCTTGCGGTCCTTGCTGGCCAACAAGCGTTCGTAATACAGCGTGCCGATCTGGCGTTCAAGCTGGCGTGTGCCCCAATTTTGCGCGGCGGCTTCGTTGGCATACCATTCCCGGGCGAGCGGGTCGTCCAGGCGCAGCAACAGGCGGTAGTGAGTCCAGCTCAAATTTAGACGCACTGCGTCTAAATTCGGGAAGCGTTGGTAGAACTGCGTCATCTTGTACAGGTTCGACGCATCGAAACCCTTGCCGAACTCGGCCGTCAACCGCCCCGCCAGATCGGCCAGCAACCCGGCGCCGTATGTGGCCCGCGTCCGCCCGCCTTGCTCGAACTCCACGATGTGCCGCCCCACCTCCCAACTGGTGCGCACCTGTACCTGATCCACCACCCGCAGCGCCTGCTGCCGCGCCTGCGAGATGAGATCGCGCAATTGGCCCAGCAGGTGGCTGACACCGGGTGCGAAAATAGGGAGTGCGGGCTTGCAGGGCATTAGTAAGAGGACCTCAGGCGTGATCGTTGCGAAGTCGGCCGGCGAGGATGCGGGTGGCAGCGGAATCAGCGATCCATTCGTTCATGCCTTGCGCATTGCCCAGCGCCGCGAGCCATTCAAGCAAGCCAACGA
>ENA-ORBV01002218-ORBV01002218.1-microbial-mat-metagenome-genome-assembly--contig:-NODE-2218-length-41427-cov-6.035018_pt1 | contig 41427 bp, 34 predicted proteins | sample MGYA00237777_ERZ505514 | MGnify/ENA primary metagenome ERZ505514 (study PRJEB26160, sample SAMN06269048) | microbial mat metagenome | isolation source: Oligotrophic lake microbial mat | place... | reverse complement strand
CTGCGGGTCCACGCGCGGGATTTGGCCACCTGATGCGCTGCCGTTCGCTGGCGCGCGCGCTGGGGGTGACGCCGCTCGTCTCGATTCGTGGCACCGCGCGCACTCGCGCCAAGGCGGAGGCCCTGGGATTCACGGTCATCGACGCCCACTGGCGCCCCTTCAAGGGCGGCCCTGCACCAGGGCCCCCCATAAAGGGGGGCCCTACACAGTCATGCGTAGGGTCATACGCAGGGTCCGTCTCCGTGGGGCCCCCGTCCGTCTCCGTGGGGCCCCCGTCCGTCTCCGTGGGGCCTCCGTCCGTCTCCGTAGGGCCCCCCTTTATGGGGGGCCGATTACCGGACCTCATGGTCGTCGACGATCCGGTTCACAAGTCTGCCGACGCCTGGGTCAAGCAGGCGCGCCGTCTGGGTGTGCCGGTGGCCTCGATTCACGATCTCGGCCTCGCGTATGTCGAGTCCGACCTCGTGATCGACGGCACCATTGGTGTTCACGGCGACATGCGCGGTGCTCAGTTCGCCATTCTCGATCCGTCCATTGCCACCATTCGCAAAGAGCTTCGTCCGCCGGTGCCCGGCCGCGTCTTGATTGCGTTGGGCGGCGGTTCGCACGTGCTGTCGCTCGCGGGCCGGCTGTCGAAAGCCATTGCGACCCGATCACCAGAGGCCGACATTCGCGTCGTTCGCGGATTCTCGGGACGCCCGACGCCGGTCCTTCGTCATGCCACCTGGGTCCACGCGCCCAACGGACTTGGCGGCGAACTGGCCGACGCGCAGGTGGCCGTGGTGGCCGGCGGGGTCACGTTGTACGAAGCGTGCGCGCTGGGCGTGCCGGTGGTCGCCCTGCCGGTGACCGCCGCCCAGCACATGACCGTTCGGGCCGCCGCCTGCCGAGGCGCGGCGATTGATACCGGCCGGCCGCCGGTGGACGACGGCATGGTGTCGCGCGCCGCAGATGCGGTGGCGGCATTGCTGCAGAACCCGGCCCTGCGACATCGGCAGTCCCAGGCCGCCAGGGCGGTGGTCGACGGCGAGGGTGCGGCGAGAGTCGCTGCGCGGCTGAGAGAACTGGTGATGCGCCGTGCCGCGTAGCAAACGAGCCATCATTTTCGACCTGGACGACACCTTGTATCCGCTCGAACGGTTCGTCTTGAGCGGGTTCGATGCCGTGGCGACGCATCTGTCGACGGTGTTCGGGATCGATCGCCTCGAGGCATGGACCACGCTGCGGCAGGCGTTCCACCACGGCGGCGGTGGCCGCGAGTTGCAGATCTGCCTGTCGCGGTTCGGCTTGCCCGAGGGCCTTGCGCCCTCGCTGGTGAATGTCATTCGCCAACATCAGCCGGCACTCGCGTTGCCGACGGCCTCGCAACAAATGCTCGCGGCGCTCTCGCCCAGCTGGCGCATTGGCGTCGTTACCAACGGGGTGCCCGAGATTCAGGCGCGCAAGGTGACGGCCCTGGGCCTCGGCAGTCGCGTCGACACCATCGTTTATGCCCATGCCGTCGGATCCGGAGCGGGGAAGCCCGACCCGGAATCCTTTCGTGAAGTGTCCCGCCGGCTCCAGGTCGGCGTCAATCGCACGGTGTTCGTCGGTAACGACCCGGTGCGTGATGTGTTCGGCGCCTGGCGCGTCGGCATGCGCACCATTCACGTGGCGGGAGCCACGCTCGCGACCGGCGGTTCGGCGCTCGTCGCGGATGCGACCGTGCGCTCGTTGACAGAGATTCCAGATGTTGCGGCACGGCTGGTGGCTTGAATCCGGAGATTCCATGTCTTGTGAACACCCCGAACTTGAGATTGGCGGCCACTCGATTGCGGCAGTTGCGCCGCTGTTCGTGATCGCCGAGATTGGCCTGAACCACGGCGGCTCGATCGAGCGCGCGCTGGCGCTGATCGACGCGGCGGCCAACGCCGGCGCGACGGCCGTGAAATTCCAGACGCTGGTGGCGGCGGCGCTGGTGGCGCCGGGTGCGCCGGCGCCGGCTCACGTGCAGGCCAGTTCGATGAGCGAGTTCTTTGCCCAGTTCGAGCTGGATGAGGTGGCGCATCGCCGGATGCTCGAGCGCGCACGATCGCGCGGCCTGGTGGTGATGGCGACGCCGTTCAGCGAGGCGTCGGTCGACATGCTGGCGCGCATTGGGATCGACGCCTTCAAGATCGCCAGCGGCGACATCACCTGGAAGGCACTGATCACCCGCTGCGCGCGCACGCGCAAGCCGATGGTGATCTCGACCGGCATGTCGGGCCTGCGCGAAGCGGCGCAGGCGCTCGAGTGGGCTCGCGCCGGGGGCGCTTCGGGCGTGGCCTTGCTGCACTGCGTCTCGGCCTATCCCGTGCCGCAAGGGCACGAGAACCTGCGCGCCATTACCGCGCTGTCCGACGCGTGCGGCGTGCCGGTCGGTTTGTCCGACCACGCCGCCGACGGGTTCTCCCTGCCGCTGGCGGTGGCACTCGGCGCCTCGATCTACGAGCGGCACCTGGTGCTCACGGCCGACGATGGTTCGATCGACGCGGCCGTCTCGAGTACGCCCGAGCAACTGGCCGAGCTGATTCGCGCCGCTGCCCGCGTGCGCGCCACCCTGGGCTCCGGCCAGAAGGTGTGTCTCCCGGCCGAACGCGCCAACCGGCTCGCCAGCCGCCGCGCGCTCTACAGCACGCGTGCCCTTGGCGCCGGCCACCTGATCTCGAAAGCCGACCTCATCGCCTTGCGGCCGGGCATTGGCCTGTCGGCCGAACGCCAGGACGATCTGGTGGGGATGGTGCTGCGGCGCGACATGGAACCGGGTATGGCGTTCGTTGACCTTGATCTGGCGCCCGCCTTCGCCCAGGCTTCGGCGCCAACGCTGCGAGCGGTGGAACGTGTTGCGTAATGTCCTGATCACCGCCGGGTCGCGCCGGGTCCCGCTCGTCCAGGGCTTCCAGCGCGCGCTGTCGCAATCGGTGAACGGCGGCGTCGTGGTCGTGACCGACGTCAACGACCTGTCGCCGGCGGTTTACGCCGCCGACCGCGCGTTCCGGGTCGGCCTGTCGAAAGACCAGGGCTACGTCGACCAGATCCTGGCGATTGCCCTCGGCGAAGGTGTGGGCCTGGTGGTGCCCACCATCGACGATGAGTTGGCCGTCTTTGGGCATGCGCGATCGCGCTTTGCCGAGCACGGCATCCTGATCGCGGTGTCGCGTCCGGAAACGACGACCCTGTGCGACGACAAGTTCGCCACCTGCCGCGAACTCGCCAGCCGCGGCGTGGCCGCGGCGAAGTCGTGGCTGCCCGATGCCGTGCCGTCCCACCCGCGGTTCCCGCTGTTCGTCAAACCGCGGCGCGGCCGGGGCGGGGTCGGCGCGCACTACATTCGCAACCAACGCGATCTCGGTTTCTTCCTCGACTACGTCGACGGTCCGATCATCCAGGAGTATCTGAACGGTCCGGAGTTCACCATCGACGTGATGTGCGACTTCGCCGGCCGTCCGCTGTCGATCGTCCCGCGGCGGCGCGACCACGTCCGCGCCGGTGTGATCGACCGTGGGTGCACGGTGAACGATCCGGCGCTGATCGCCTTGGCGCAGGCCTGCACCGCCGCGCTGCCATTCTTTGGCGCAATCAACATTCAATGCCGCGTCGTGGACGGGATACCGGTGGTGTTCGAGATCAACCCGCGATTCTCTGGTGGCATCCCCTTGACCATCGAAGCCGGCGCCGACTTTCCGCGCATGCTCGTGGACCTGGCGGCGGGGCGTCCCGTGGCCCCGGCCATCGGCCAGTTCCGCGATCGGCTATGGATGACCAATTACGAAGCGTCGGTGTTTCTTGAGGACGGCAGGGTGAACCTTCCCGAGTATCAGCCGGCGAGAGCAGTAGGAGCGGTAGCGTGAGCGAGACTTCGGCGATTGTGTTGCAGGCGCGCATGGGTTCCGTGCGCCTGCCCGGCAAGACCCTCGCGCCCATTGAAGGGCGCACCATCCTTGCGCACTGCATCGAGCGGCTGCGATACCGCTCCGGCCTGCGCGTGATCGTTGCCACCACCACCTCGTCTGATGACGACGTGCTGGCGAGCGAGGCGCGGCGGCTGGCGGCGCCGGTGATCCGTGGGTCAGTGGCGGACGTGCTGTCGCGCTTCATCCTGGCGGCCGACACCTTCAACCTCCAGACGATCGTGCGCGCGACTGCTGATAACCCGGCAGTCGACATGGACGCGCCACGCCGCACGCTGGATCTGCTCGAGCGGACCGGTGCCGGTCACGTCGTCGAGCACGGCCTGCCGCACGGCGCGGCCGTCGAGGCGATGTCGTGTGACGCACTCCGCGCCGCGGGCGCCGAAGCCACCGACGCCGGCGACCGCGAGCACGTGACGACCTTCCTGAAGCGCGACCGCCGTTTCGTCGCGCTCGACGCGCTGGCACCCGCCGCCGTGCGGCGTCCCGAACTGCGCCTGACCGTCGATACGCCCGAAGACCTGGAGTTCCTCCGGCGGGTCTATGCCTTCGCCCGGGCCGACGCCGGCCCGGCGCCGTTGAGCGAACTCATCGCGGCGGCCACCCTGGTGTTCGAGATTGAGGGCGGCGCGTCCGTCACCGGCCGGCGATGAACGCCCGTCGCCGTCCCAAGCGGGACCTTGCCTCGTTTGCCGGGCTGTTGTTGATTGGCGCCGTCGTCGTGGCGGCCCAGCTGGTCGAGGGCGGCCCGCTGCGTGCGTTGCTGCAGCCGACTGCGGCGCTCGTGGTCTTTGGCGGCACGGCGGCGGCCTTGCTGCTCAGCTTTCCGCTGCCGTTGCTGGTGCGCGCATCACACGCCGTCTCGAGCGTGTTCCGTGTCACGTCGGAACCAGATCCCGCTCTCGTGACCCGGTTTGAACAGTACGCCGTGCGCGTGCTGCGCAAGGGCGTGATTGCGCTCGAACCTGAAATTAACGTCGCCGAAGATCCGTTCCTGCGCCGGGCGCTGGGCATGGTGGCCGATGGCGTCGAGTCGGCCGAGTTGCGCCAGTCGCTGACTACGTTCAGCCACGCGCGCGAGGATGGCGACGATGAGTGCGCGTTGGTGCTCGAGACGGCCGCCGGCTACGCACCGACCCTCGGCATTCTGGGTGCGGTGCTCGGACTGATTCGCGTGATGGAGAACCTCGCCACCCCCGCCGGCGTGGGTGCCGGCATTGCCGTCGCGTTTGTCGCCACCGTCTACGGCGTTGGCGTGGCCAACCTCATCCTGCTGCCGCTGGCTTCTCGCCTGCGGGCGGTGAGCCGGGCGGCGGCGCTGACGCGGGAGCTGATCATCGAAGGCGCGGTCATCCTCCAGCGCCGTGTCCACCCGCGCATTGTTGAGGCCTACCTTGGCGGCTACGTCCGCGCGCGCACCAGTGAGCGGGTGACGGCAGCATGACCTCTCGCCGTCGACGTGATCGAGGCGCCGGGCCGTCGAAAGATCGGTGGGTGATTCCGTACGCCGACTTCGTGACGCTGCTGTTCGCCTTCTTCACGGCGCTGTATGCGGTCACCTCGTCCGATCCCGGACAGCTGCCGACGGTCGCCGCAGCGATGCGCGAGGCCGTGTCGGGCGGGAAGGGTGTGCTGACCGGTGAGCAGCCCCGCAAACCGGCCGAGGGGCCGGCGTCGAGCCCGCCGCGGGACCTTCGCGACGCCATCGAGCGCGAGCTTCAGGATGATCTCGCCGCCAAGCGGCTCGAGCTGATCGAGGATCGCCGGGGGCTTGTGCTCGCCATCCCTGAGGCCTTTTCATTCGACAACGGCAGCGCGGACCTGTCGGCTCAATCGCAGGCGCTGATGGGGCGTGTGGGCAAGGTCCTGCTGGTCGTGCCCAACGGCGTGCGGGTCGAGGGGCATACCGACAACACGCCCATTCGGACCGCGCAGTTCGCGTCCAATTGGGAACTGTCCACGGCGCGGGCGACCCGCGTGGTGGCGTTCTTCGTCTCGTCGGCCGGCATCCCCGCCGCGCGTCTCTCGGCTGCCGGCTACTCGGAGTTTCATCCGCGCGCCGACAACCGCACGGCCGATGGCCGTGTCCGTAATCGCCGCGTCGACGTCGTGATTCTCAATGAGGCGACCGAGATGGCGGAAGAGCCCGCTCCCTGAGCCCTGATCCCCACCATGACCATTCCATTCACTGAAGCTGAACTTGAAGTCCTGATGGCTCGCCCGATCTGTCGTCTGCTGACGGCCGCCGACCGCAAGGCGTTCGCCGGGCGCCGGGTGTTGATCACCGGTGCCGGTGAGGCTGCATCCCTGGTGATCAAGGCCAGCCTGCGGGTGTGGCGTGCACCGCGAGCCAGTCGCCAGCAGGTCGCGTAGCGGATATGCGCGCACCCATTCTCCATGTCATTCCCCATCTCTGGAGTGGTGCTGGGGGCGTCCTGACGCGGCTGTGCGAAGACCAGGCGCGGCGTGGTCCCGTGGCGATCGTCACGACCGGAAGCCAGGGCGCGCAACCGGACTGGACGGCCTACCGCGGGCGCCTGCGCCGCGCGGGCGTCGCGCACCACACCATCGACTTCTACCGGCGCGACCAGGCGACGTTCTGGTCGAGCACCAGAAAGCTCGCCACGCTAATCGCGGCGATCACGCCGGGTGTGATTCACGCGCATGCCGGCGTGCCGGCGTGCGGCGCGGCCATGGCGCGGCAGCGAAGCGGCCTCACGCCGCGGCTGATCGGCCAGCTGTACAGCTGGGGCCCGAATCGTCCCCAGTGGATGAACGATCAAGACCTGTGGGGCTTTGGCCAATGCGACCGCGTGGTGTGTTCGGCGGATGCCTATTGGGACGTGCTGGTGGCGGGCGGCGTGCCGGAGCGCAGGCTCACCTATCTGCCGTGGGGGCTGCCGCTGGAACAGCTTCCGTATCGCGGTGATCGGACCGTCAACGTGCAGGCGCCGGCCATTGGCTTCGTCGGCCGCATTGAACCGCGCAAGGGGCAACTGGCGCTGGTGAAGGCTTTTACCGAGTTACGGAAGCGCCATCGGGATGCGACGCTCGAACTGGTGGGCCCGATTGCCGATGCCCGGTACGCCGCAGCGGTCCAGACCGCCATCGCGAAGGCGGGACTGTCGCGAGCGATTGCGATGACCGGATCGGTGCCGGACGTGGCGGCGCGCATCCGTGAGTGGGATCTGTTTGTCTCGATGTCGAGCGACGAGGGCCAGGGCCTGGCCGTGCTCGAGGCCATGGCGCTCGGAGTGCCTGTCCTGGCGCGAACCGTGGCTGGGATCCGCGACTTCCTGGCTCCGAGCCGAACCGGATTCGCCCTCGACCGCACGTCGGCGGCACGAGCTGGCCAGGCGATGAGTGTCGCCCTCGCGACACCGCCACGAGCGATCACCCGCGCGGCTCGCCGCCTGGTCGAGCGCAAGTATTCGTGGACCGCGACGGTGGCCGCCTTCGACCGGCTCTACGGGCGGGACTGACGTCCCACCCCGGCCAGCCGCATCAGTAGCCGACGGCGTCGAAGTCGTGTCCCGGCTGGTAGCCGAGCCGTTCGAGTTGCTGGAAGATCGCGTCTTTCCCTGGCAGCGACGCCACCGCAATCAGGTCGATCCGCCGCGCGCGCAGGGCCGCGGGAGCCACCACCGGAACGCCGCCAATGTTCTCGTACCACTTCGTCGCGTTGTTATCGACGAAGCAATCGACGAGTGCGCCCTTGCGGCGCAATTGCGCCAGCGTGCGTACGCCACGCGGGCCGGCGCCGAAAATCGCCACGCGCAGGCCCGCCGGCATCGGCGGCGTGCTCGCGTCGAACATCACCGTCGCGCGCAGCTTCGGCTTGGTCGATGCCGGGGCGGCGGGTCGGGGCTGGTCCGCAGTCGCGGCGGTCTCGACGGGGGACGTCTCGCGGCTCAGGCGCCGGGCCTGCCGGCCCTGTTGGTCGATGTGCCGCGCCATCGATTCGGCGAGGGTGGCGGCGACGACGCCCGGGCGATCGATCGCATGGGGCAACAGGTGCAGGCCGCTGGCGCACTGGCTGGCCAGGTCGACCACGTGCGCGGCCTCGCGCAGTCCGAACAGGACCGGCGACGACCAGGTCACCAGCATCTGCTCCCACGGCCGCTGCATCGCGCGCTCGGCCGCGGTGATGCCGGCCGTCCACCAGGTTCGCGCGCGGTTGAGGTCGCCCGACTGCAACGCCATCCACCCGAGCAACCAGCACGCGGCGACCGTCTTGGTCGCCAGCAACGGGTTGTAGTCGAGCGGATCGCAGGTCGCGCACTGCTCGAATGCGCGAATCGCCAGGTCGCGTTCCCCGCGGTCGAGCCGGGCGAGGCCTTCCACATAGCGGAGCGACACGCGCCACCGGTGAGCGTGCGGGTTGATCGCCGGTGCCGCGCAGTAGTCCTGAATGTGCTGAAGCAGGTCGGCCTCGAGGCCATCCGGCCGTGCGAGGTGCAAGTAGGCCCGCACGCAGAGGGCGGCGCCGCGGTCGGCGCTGTGTGGGGTGGTCGCGATGATCGTGCGCTGCGCCAATTGCTCGAGCAGCGCGGGCGACTCGGTGCGCAGGCCGATCGAGACCATGCCGCGCAGTAACCAGGGCCGTTCGTAGTCGCGCTCGAACGCCAGCAGGTTGGTGGGATCGCTGACGTGGTCGGACAACAGCCCGTGGCGGAACTCGAGGCTTCGCGACGCGAACGGATCGGTCATTCCCACGAGCAGCCACGATTCGGCGGTGTGCTGGTCGCCGTGCGCCGGCCGGATGCTGCGCTGTGGCGTGGCCGTCGGCCGTCCGCCATGGGTCTGGCTACAGACCTGTTCGATCGACAGGAACTTGCCGCACAACTGCTCGAGCAAGGCACGGGTAAAGATATGGAGGTGCTGTGGGCGCGAATCAGCGCCCTCGTCCTCGGCACCTTCGTTGGGTACCGAGCAGATCAGCCGCCCGCCGGGGGTCAGCAGGCGCTGGCACTCGGCGAGGAACCTGGCCGGAGCCGTGAGATGTTCGAGCGTCTCGAAGCTGACGATGACATCGAACGAGGCGCGTGACCAGTCACTCACCGTGCTGAGGTCGCGGGTCTCGAAGTTCAGGCGGCGCCGGTCGCGGGCGTACTGGTCGGTGGCATAACGGATGGCGTCCTCATCGACGTCGACGCCGACCACCGAGTCGGCGAGCGTCGCATCCGCGAGGATCGCGCTGCCGTAGCCCAGGCCGCAGGCGGCATCGAGCACGCGATCGCCAGGACGGACGAACTGCCGCGCCCAGACATACCGCGCGACATGCGCGTCGGCGCTGGTGGTCGCCTCGCGCAGCATGTCCATGCGCGTGTCCTTGTTCCTGACCAGTTCGCGCAACTGGCGGCCGAGGCGGGCCGCCGCCGGCAACGGTTGCAGCAGCAGTTGGACGATCTCACCTTCTTGATCGAGGTCGTTGTACTCCACCAGCACCTGCGCCAGCGGATGCTTGCGCCACTCGCGAGCCAGGAACCGGCGTTCCCATTCGTGCCGGCTGCCGCGCGTGTATCCCACCAGCGCGCGTGGCGCGAGTTTGCGCAGCGCGTCAATCGCGGTCGAGCGCTCGGCTTCTGGCAGGGTATCGAAGGTGTGCATGAGCACGACCAGGTCGACCGTGCCGGGAATGCCCAGTGCATCAAGGGCGCCCTCCGCAGCATCAACCCCGCGGCGCCGGAACGCCTTGATCATCAACGCGACGTCGGCGCCGATGACCGTGACCCGTCCGCCGCCGCAGGCGGCGATCAAGCGATCGACCTGTTCCAAAGCGGCGTCCGTCCTGGAGTAACTGGTGGCGACGCGGTGCTTCGTAAAGGTACAGGACATGGATGCCGAATCTGGTGGAGTAATCGGCAATCGCGCTGGTAGCAGGAGGTCACGGCCTCGGCCGTTCGCGAGGCGGGCGATTCAAGGTTCTGGCCGGTAAACCCGATTCCCCAGACGGATACCAAGGCGCATGCAAGGGGAGATAATCAGCAACCCGCGGGAGCGGACCGAACGTCAGTGGCGAGTGACGGCCGCCTTTTTCGAGAGTGCCATCGGCAGCTCTGCCGCCCTCGAATCACTGTTGGCACGGCTGTACCGCAAGGACCCCGAGGCCCTGGCGCACGCGCACCGCGTGGCGGCGCTGGCGACCCGCATTGGTGAGGAGCTGGGCATGGCCGAGCGCGCCCTCGACGACCTGGAGAGGGCGGCGCTGTTGCACGACGTCGGGCGGCTGGTACTGCCAGACGCGGCCGCTGTTCCCGAGGGCGTCAGTCCCGATCGCGCCGCGATGGAACGCCGTGTTGAACAGGTGCGTCTGGCATCGGAAGTGGTGAAGGACCATCCCTTCCTGACGCCTGCAGCAGCCATCGTCGGCGCCTCCCTCGAGTGCTTCGACGGCAGTGGTTTCCCGGATGGATTGCGCGGCCCGGACATTCCGGTGGGCGCGCGTGTGCTGCACGTGGCCGACACCCTGGATGCGCTGACCTCGGTGTGCCTGTCGCTGGCGTGTTCGTCAGAAGTCGCCAACGCGGAACTGGTCCGCATGGCGGGCGCCCGGTTCGACCCCGACGTGGTCGCGGCCTGGCTGAGATGCTCGGAGGAAGTGCCGCCGGCCCTGGTGCCGTGGTGGTCATCCGCCGACCGGATGAACTGAGGCTGACATGCTGATACTGGTAGGGGTCGTCGTGGTGATTGGCTCGGTGATGGGCGGCTACCTGATGGCCGGGGGCCACCTGGAGGTGCTCAATCAGCCGTCGGAATTCGTCGTCATTGGCGGCGCCGCCATTGGCAGCGTCCTCATCAGCACCCCGCCGCGGGTGGTCAGCAAGCTGCTCAAGCAGACCATCGCGGTGATCGGAACCGGCCTGACCAAGGCCGATTTCTCCGACCTGCTGTCGATGATGTACCAGCTGTTCCGGGTCGTGCAGCAGACCGGCGTCATGGCGCTCGAACCGCACTTCGAGACTCCGGCCAGCAGCGCCATCCTGTCGAAGTATCCGAAGATCCTGGCCCGCCACAACTCGCTGGCGTTTCTGGCCGACTCGATCAAGGTGATCATCGTCGGGGGCATGGCGGCCCACGACCTCGAGGCGCTGATGGACGAGGATCTGCATATCCATCACGAGGACGAGAAGAGCGCCGCCAGCGCGCTGGCCAAGGTGGCCGACGCGCTGCCCGGGCTGGGCATCGTCGCCGCCGTGCTCGGCATCGTCATCACCATGGGCTACATCGACGGGCCGCCGGCCGAGATTGGCCACCATGTCGGCGCCGCGCTCGTCGGCACGTTCCTCGGCATCCTGGCGTCGTACGGCTTCGCCCAGCCGCTGTCGAGCAGCCTCGAACAACGGGTGACCGACGATGGCCGGTACGAGCAGTGCATCAAGGCCGGCGTCATCGCCATGTTCAAGGGCCTGCCGCCCGCGATTGCGGTGGAGTTCGCCCGGCGCGTGCTGCCGCACGACGTGCGGCCGTCGTTTGAAGAAACCGAAAAACTGTGCCGCGCTTCGCGCACTGACGGTGCCGCCGCGGCGGCGGCGGCGGCCTAAGCCATGAAACCCCAGGCGCCGATCATCATCACTCGCAAGGGTCGTGCGCACCACGGCGGCCACCACGGTGGCGCGTGGAAGGTCGCGTATGCCGACTTCGTGACGGCGATGATGGCGTTCTTCCTGGTGATGTGGCTGGTGGCACAAAGCCCGGATGTCAAGGCGAACGTGGCCGGCTACTTTCGCGACCCCGGCGTCTTCGAGTTCGAGCGGTCCAATGGGATGCTGGCCGGCGGCACACCGGGCATGGAGCCGGGCATGGCACCCGAGGCCATGGCCAAGCCCGACCCGGCGGCCCTGTTACGCGAGCGGCAAGTGCTGCAATCGGCCGCCGGGCATATTCGCGAGCAGTTGATGCAGGCGCCGGGCATTGCCACGCTGCGCGATCAGATCGAGTTCACGCTGACCTCGGAAGGGCTGCGCATTGAGCTGATCGAGCGCGCCGGGTCGAGCTTCTTCGACAGCGGCAGCGCGTTGCTGCGCGGCGAAAGCATCCGGATCCTGACGATCATTGCCGGCGAACTGGGAAAGCTCGCCAATGACCTGGCCGTTGAAGGGCACACCGACCGGCGGGCCTATGCCAACGGCAACGGTTACGGGAACTGGGAGCTGTCGAGCGACCGCGCCAACTCCGCGCGCCGCGAGATGGAGCGTGGCGGCTTGAAACCCGGGCAGGTCCAGACCGTGCGCGGCTTTGCCGCCACGCAGTTGCACCGGAAAGACGACCCCCTCGACCCGCGCAATCGCCGCGTCTCGATCGTCGTCCGCAGCCAGGCCGCCGTGGCCCTGGAAAGTGCGCTGCAAAAGTAGGCCGGCGCACGGCACGCTCCGGCTCCGGCTCCGGCTCCGGCTAAAGCCGGAGGCTACTCCGAGGCTACTCCGAGGCTACTCCGGGGCTACTCCGAGGCTACTCCGAGGCTACTCTGCGGCTACGCCTGGGCGATGGCAAGGCACATGCTTTACCCGCGTCATGAAACCCAGGCACGCGCGTCATTTGGCAGATTTTGACTACCGCGGACGCCATCGGTACTCGGTTACCTGGTGCTGCGATGGCCGCAAACCGTTGTTCCAGAAGGCAGAAGTGGTGAATCTGGCGCTCGGGCAGATTCTGCGCGCCTGTTCGCCGTCACGTACTCGTGTCACGGTCTACTGCTTCATGCCAGACCATCTCCATTTGTTGGTCGAGGGCACTGACGATGGCGCCGACGCCAAGCGCTTTTTCACGCTCGCGAAACAGTTCTCGGGCTATATGCACTCGCGCACCTACCAGACCAAGCTGTGGCAACGGTACGGGTGGGAGCACGTGCTTCGTGACGACCAGCGTTCGGAGGACCTGGCCCGCTATATCCTCGACAATCCGGTGCGCGCCGGCCTCGTCTCCACCGCGCGCGCCCATCTCTTCTCCGGCTCCGCGGTGTTCGCGCGTGATGCCTTGATGGAGTGGGCATACGGCCAATCGACGTAACCAACTCCCTACGCCGACAACTCCGCCTTCGCCGTTTCGTAACACGACGGGCAGATGCCGTGCGTGAACTTGGCGTTGCTGTGCTCGGTCACGAACACCTCGACGCGTTCCCAGTAGTTCTGGTCGTTACGAATGCTCTTGCAGTAGCAGCAGATGGGCAACAGTCCGCCCAGCTGTTTCACCTTGGCCAGGGAGGTTTCGAGCTCGCTCACTTTTTCCGCCAATCTTTCCTGCAGGGCGACAATCCGCGCCCCGACCTGTAGCCGCGCTCGCAGTTCGCCCGGGTCAACCGGCTTGACCACGTAGTCATCGGCGCCGGCGTCGAGGCCCGCGACCACGTCGGCGCGGCTGCTACGCGCGGTGAGCAAGAGGACATAGAGGTGTGCCAGTCGCGGCGTGTCGCGAATGCGCCGGCAGATTTCTGGACCATCGAGTCCGGGCATTTCCCAATCCACGACGGCCAGCGACGGTGCGGGCTCGGCCTGGATCAGTTCCCAGGCCCGCTCGCCATCGTGCGCCACGGTCACCGAGAAGCCCCACGACGCGAGGCTGCGGGTGATAATCGCCGCTGCGGCGCGGTCATCATCAGCTACTAATGCGCGCATGAGATTGGCGCCTCCGGCGCCAGTGAACCGGACCGCCGCGCCTCGAGGGTCGCGGTGAGATGTGTGGCGGCCACGCGCAGGCGCTCGACGCCGCCGGCGAAGTCGGCAACGGGGTCGCTCGTCGCTGCTTCCTCCAGATCGCGTGCCGCCGCCGACAGCGCCCGTGCCCCAATCGTGCCGGCGGCGCCCTTGACGGCATGGGCGGCCCGGCGCAAGCGGATGAGGTCTTCAGAGGCGAACGCCTCATCCAGTTCCGCAAGTTGTGCCGGCGCGTCCTCGGCGAACAGTTGGAGCAGCTCACGGGCGAGGCCGGTGTCGCCGCCAACGCGGGCCATCAAGTCGCGGTCATCGATCACCGCGTCCGGCTGATCAACCGGTGCGGCCAGCGCGCCTGGTGGCTGTAGCTCGACCATCGCGAACAGGGTCGCGGGATCGATCGGCTTCGACAAGTAGTCGTCCATGCCCGCCTCGAGGCATCGATTGCGGTCACCGGTCATGGCATGCGCGGTCACGGCAACAATCCGGATGCGGCCACCGCTGACGGCCTCGCGCGCGCGAATCGCCGCGGTGGCGTCGAGCCCGCCCATCACCGGCATCTGCAGATCCATCAACACCAGGTCGAACGCGGCGGTCTCGAGAACGTCGAGCGCCTCCTGGCCGTTGCCGCAGACCACCACGTAATGGCCGCGGTTGCGCAGCAGTCGCATGGCGACTCGCTGGTTCACGACGTTGTCTTCCACCAGCAGGACCGAGCGCGGGACCACGCGTTGCGCCGGTGTCGACATCGCCAGCCGCGGCGGTGCCGCCGGCACCTGGTCGGTCGCCGCAAACCGGGCGGTGAAGTGGAACGTGCTGCCGTTGCCGGGCGTGCTCTCGACCCAGAGGCGGCCGCCCATCATCTGGACCAGCGTGGACGAGATTGCGAGTCCGAGGCCGGTGCCACCGAAGCGGCGCGTGATCGATCCATCGGCCTGGCTGAAAGCTTCGAAGATGGCGGCCTGGTCGGCCGGAGCAATGCCGATGCCGGTGTCGCGCACGTCAAACCGCAGTGCGGATTCATCGCGGCCAGCCCCGGGAACGCTCGTCACGGTCACCGCCACCTCGCCGGCGTCGGTGAACTTGATGGCATTGCCCACCAGATTGACGATCACCTGGCGCAGGCGAAGCGGATCGCCGATCACGGCGGCCGGCACGCCGGAGTCAACGTGCCACACGACCGCGAGGTCCTTCTGGTTGGCACGAAGCGCCAGCGGCTTGATCAGCTCAGCGAGCGTCTCCGACACCGAGAACGGCACGGCCTCGAGGTGCAGTTTGCGCGACTCGATCTTCGAGACGTCGAGAATGTCGTTGAGAATGTCGAGCAGGCACGCCGCCGACGATTGCACCGTCTCGAGGCATTCGCGCTGGTCGCCGGTGAGCGGCGTGCCGAGCGCCAGTTCGGTCATGCCGAGGATACCGTTCATCGGGGTGCGAATCTCGTGACTGACGTTGGCCAGGAACTCGCTCTTGGCGCGGCTGGCCGCCATGGCCCGGTCGCGCGCCGCCGTCAGGTCGGTGTTGAGGGCGCGCAATTCCGCCGTCCGGGCTTCGACCGTCTGCTCCAGGCCCTCCTGGTAGCGGGCCAGCTCCGCATCGCGGCGGTGCAGCTCGGCCAGCATGCCGTTGAAGCCGCGGATCAGTTCGCCAATCTCGCTGTCGTCTTCGCCTTCGACGCGAACGTCGTACCGCCGTTCTTGCGTCACGCTGCGGGTCACCGAGGACAGCCGCAGCAGCGGCCCAGAGATGACGCGCTGCAGGCGCGACGCCAGGAAGTAGGCCAGGCCGCACGAGCCGGCCAAAACCAACGCGACGACGCCGGCCGAGCCGGCCGCCTGCGCCCGCAACGTTGACAGGTCCGCCTCGATCACCACCGTGCCGACCAGGGCGTTGTCGAACAACACGGGCTGCGTCACCACCAACAGGCGGGTGGAGAAGGCAGACGAGGGCTGACGGTTGGCCAGCTCCGTGGCGTCGAGCGGCCAGTCGTCTGCGGGCGCCGGCGAGTGGTCTCGGGTGTAGCGGGCCAGCAGGCGCCGAGCGGGCGACCACAGCGCCGCCGACACGATGTCACTGCGGACGGCGACCGTGCGAAGGGTCTCGGCGGCCGCCGCGGGATCGCCGAAGGCGAGCGCCGCCGTACTGTTGGCGCCGACCACCGTCGCCATCATCTTCGTATCGCGCCCCAGTCGATGGCGCGCGTTGCGCAGGTCCACAATCATCAGGATCGCGGCCGCGGCAATCACGGTGACTGCCGCCGTGACGACGGCCAGGACGGTCAGTTTCCTGGTCAATGACAGCCGCGGCCGGTCGAACAGGCGCCGCAGCCAGCTTCTACGATTGGACATCTTCGTCCCTGAGGACCTTGGCCAGCGACCCCGTGGTGGGGCCGCGGGTGAACGCGAGTATGAGAAGAAACGTCCGAAACATGCCGCTGTCTTCAGAGCAAGGCCAGTGCCACGGCACGACTGCGCTCGCCGCGGAAAAATCGGCCTGATCTGGGCGGCGCCAGGTCGGCAACCCGCCGTGGGCGTCGGTGGGCCGACACCGAATCGACTCCGTCGCCGGACCCGTTGAAGTTCGGGACCTGCTACTTTCGGATACCCGGTGGGCGGCGGCCAGCTGTAGCCGCCGCTTCGCGTGAGAGGAGGGGTCCAAAGGGTGACGACGTGGGCTCGACTCATCGGTCTGGCGGTCACCTTGCGGTTCTCCTTTGCTGCCGAGCCGGCCCTGGTCTGCGCCGATGCCGGCATGATCGAACCGGCGGAGTAGCCCAACGGAGTAGCTGGCGGAGTAGCCCGGCGGAGTAGCGGGCGGAGTAGCCTCCGGCTTCAGCCGGAGTGCAACCGGAGCCGAACCTTTAATCCTCTTCACATTGAAGCACTCGCCCGGCCTGTCGATTCCCCATGCGAGGGAATTGCATGCAGGACACAGAACGCCAGGCGTTCGTCGCCGAGGCGCTCGATCATCCGGGTACGATCACGCCGGCCGCCAGGTAAGCCCATGATGATTGCCACCACCGTCGACGATGCCCCCCCCACCGTGCCGGTCAGCGATGCCGATCAGGCCTCGGCCTGGCGCGAAGAGAACGCCGCAGGCGATCTCGTGCTGAACCCGGAGGGCTGGTTGCTCGACTGCAACCGCGCCGCCGCTCGCATGTTCCGGCTGCCAGATGACTACGACGGCCGGGGCCTTAACATCCGGCAGTTCTGCCGCGTGCCCGAGCGCTTCATCGAGACGGTGCAGGCGCTGCAGGTGACCGGCCGGCTCGAGAACTGGGACGGCGACTTCGTCGCGCTCGATGGCACGCCGATTCAGGTGGTGGTCAACCTGGTTGGCAACTTCGATGAGCATCGCAGCCTCGCGTCGATTCGCGCCGGCCTGGTCAACATCACCCAATGGCGCCGCGGTCACGAGCGCACGTTGGATGGCCAGCGGCTCGAGACCATCGGCCGCCTGGCCGGCGGCGTCGCGCACGACTTCAACAACTTGCTCACGGTCATCAACGGCCACGCCGAGTGCCTGACGCTGGCGCTGTCGGCCGACGATCCGATGTTGCGATCGGTATCGGCGATCCAGGAAGCGGCGGCCCGCGCCGCGCCCCTGACGCGGACGCTGCTGGCCGTTGGCCGCCGCCAGGCGGGGCCGGCCCGCGTGGTGGACCCGAGCGAGCTCGTGCTGACCGTGGAGGCGGACGTTCGCCGCACGTTTGGCCGGCGCATCCAGGTCAGCGCGAACATCGTGCGGCCGCTGTGGCCCGTGCGCGTGGATCCGGTCCAGATCGAGCGTGCCCTCGGCACCATCGCCGCGCATGTGGTTGACGCCATGACTGCCGACGGCGCCGTCGCGTTCCGGGTCGAGAACCTCGACGTCGGCCTCGAGCATCGGCAGGAACGCTGGTTCGTGCCGCGCGGACGGTACGTGCGGATCGAGGTGGCGTGCGCCGGCATGTCCCCCGACCTCGATGCGCAGCGGCGCGCGTTCGAACCGGTGGTCCCCGTCACGGGCCGCCCGCCCGACGGCAGGGGCCTGGCCGCGGTGTTCGGCCTGGTCAAGCAAAGCGGCGGCCACCTCTGGCGCAACAGCGAACGGGCCATGGCGACCTTCACCATGTTGCTGCCGGCGGATGACGCCTCGGCTGCCGCGTTCGTCGGCCAGGCTCGTTGCAGTGCCCATGCCGTGCTGGTGGTGGATGACGATCACGAAGTGCGTGGCTTGATCGTGAAGATCCTGCAGCACCAGGGTTTCACCGTGCACGACGCCGGCACGGCGGCGGCCGGCGCCGAGATCTGCCATGGCCATGAGATCGACCTGTTGATCTGCGACGTGGTGCTCGATGGCGTCCGCGGCGACGAATTCGCGGCCGGCCTCATGGCCACGCGTCCCGCCATGAAGTTGATGTGCATTTCCGGGTATCCGGAATCGCTGGCCGTGCGCCGCCTCGACCCGGCGCGCGCGCTCTTCCTCGAGAAGCCGTTCTCCGCCAGCGAGCTGGTGGAACGGGTGCGCGAGCTGCTCGCGCCCTGACTGCGCGAGCTGCTCGCGCCCTGACTGCGCGAGCTGCTCGCGCCCTGACTGCGCGAGCTGCTCGCGCGCTGACTGCGCGTAGTTGACGCACTGACAGTGCGTAGTTGACGCACTGACAGTGCGTAGTTGACGCACTGACAGTGCGTCGTTGACGCACTGACGGCGGCCCGGCCGACGTGTCGGCCGGCCGACACGCGGCCGGGGTGGCGCGGTCGAGCTTCGGTCCGAATGCGCGCAATTGCGGGGGAAGCCCCGCTCGGTACAAACCTCGCAGTGCAGGAAGCGTGATGCCAGGGCTCAAGGTCACCGACCCGTCGGTTGAAAGCGAAGAACGTTTTCGCGCGCTCGCAGAAGCGGCGTGGGAAGGCATTCTGTGTTCACGCGACGGCGTCATCATCGACGCGAACCCGCAGCTCGCCGCGATCCTCGGCTACGAGCGCCACGAGCTGCTGGGCCTGGCCATGCTCGACTTCGTCGCGCCGGGGTCGCACGCCGCCGTGTTGCGCGCCGCGCGCCTGGCGTCGACGGAGGCCTACGAGCACCAGGCGATCAAGAAGGACGGCACGATCATCACCGTCGAGGTGCGGGCACAGACCGTACGCTATCGCGGCGAGTTCGTGCGCATGGCCGCCGTCCGCGACATCACCGAGCGCATGCGAGCCAGCGAGCGGCGGCGCGCGCTGGTCGCCGGCACCGCCGGCGTCTCGGGACAGCATTTCTTCCGCTCGCTGGTCAAGCACCTGGCGCGCGCGCTTGAGGCCAAGTGTGCCTACGTCGGCGAGATTCATCCCGCCGATCCCACGCGCATCCGCTCACTGAGCGCCTGGGTGGTGGACTCCTATGCCCCGGCATTTGAGTTCCCGATCGCGGGGAGCCCCAGCGGGGCAGTGCTCACCCACGGCCTGCGCTGTTATGACGGCGGCCTGGTGGAGGCTTTTCCCGCGGACACCACGCTCCGTGCGCTTGGCGTCTCCAGCTACGCCGGCATTCCGCTGTTCGACACCGCGGGCGCCGCACTGGGCGTGCTGGCCGTCGCTCACGATGGTCCACTGCGCCTCGACGACAATCTCGTCTCGACCCTGCGCGTGTTCGCGGCCCGCGCCGGCGTTGAGCTGGAGCGCATTCGCGCCGAAGACCAGCGGCGGCAGGCCGAGTCGGAAGTCCTGGCGCTCGAAGTGCAGCTGCGGCATTCGCAGAAGCTCGAGGCCGTCGGGCAACTGGCCGGCGGCATCGCGCACGATTTCAACAACCTGCTGACGGTCATCAACGGCTACTGCGAGCGGCTGCTCGTCTCGGTGAATGCGACCGACTCCATGAAGGGTGACCTGGAGCTGATTCACAAGGCGGGGCAGCGCGCCGCCGGGCTGACGCGGCAACTACTGGCCTTCAGCCGCCGGCAGGTGCTGCCACCTCGGGCGATCGACCTCAACGCCATCGTCACCGACATCCAGCGCATTCTGGCGCGCGTGATCGGCGAACAGAACACGGTGATGACCGCGCTTGACCCCGCACTCGGGTCGGCCAAAGCCGACCCGGGACAGATCGAGCAGGTGATCATGAACCTGGCGATCAACGCGCGCGACGCGATGGCCGACGGCGGCACCATTACCATTCAGACCGGCAACCTCACGGTGGCGGAGGGCGAACCCCCGCCGTGCCACTTGCGGCCCGGGCACTACGTGATGCTGGCCATTCGTGACACGGGTCACGGCATGGACGCCGACACGGCGTCGCGGATCTTCGAGCCGTTCTTCACGACCAAGGACGCCGGCAAGGGCACCGGCCTTGGCCTGTCCACGGTCTACGGCATCGTCGCGCAGAGCGGCGGTGACATCGCCGTCGAGAGCGAAGTCGGCGTCGGCACGACCATGCGCGTGTTCCTGCCACGGGTGGCGATGCGAGCGACCGCGACCCCGGCCGCCATGATGGCGCCGCCGCCAGGTGGCCACGAAACAGTGTTGCTGGTTGAAGACGAAGCCTTCGTGCGCGAGTTGGTCCGCGATTTCCTGCAGGCCTCTGGCTACACCGTGATCGAGGCGAGCTGCGCGGAAGAGGCGTTGCGGTTCGTGTCCGACCCGGCGACGCCGCTGATTGATCTGCTGGTGACCGACGTGGTGCTGCCGGGGCTGAATGGGGTGCGCCTGGCCGAGCGGCTAAAGACGAAACTGCCGAGCCTCGAGGCGTTGTATATCTCGGGCTATCCGGGCGATGCGTTGTTGCGCGGCGAGGTGTTCGATCCGGGCCCGGCGTTTCTCGCCAAACCGTTCACGCGGCACGTCCTGACTCAGAAAGTACGGGAGATTCTGAACGCGCGTCCGGCCGGCGACCCGGCCCGCGAGTCGCGACTGGCGGCGTCGCAGTAGAAGCATTCGCACATCAGGCTCATGTTCATGGCGCTCGCGATCTTCGCCGTCGTGCCCATTCGGGCGCTCCTCCTGGCTGGCGTCGGCGCCCTGCTCCTGGTGGTGATCGGCATGGCGATCTGGGTCGGCACCCTCATGAAACACATCCGCCGCCAGGCCGAGTCGGCCCGGTTCGAGCGCGACCGCATCCGGCATCTCCCGTCCGTGAACCGCGACCTCACCCGACCGCGGATGGCGGCGGAGGCCGTTCGCCGCACCGCGACCCGCTACCGCGCGTTGGTCGAGAACGCCAACGACATCATCTTTACGGTCGACGGCGACGGCTACTGCCGGTCGATGAACCGCATGGGCCGGCGGATTGCCGGCGATCTCGCCAGCGGGACGCGCGGCGTGGACCTGCGCAAGCTGGTGGCCCCCGAGCAACTGAGCACGGTGCTCAGCCAGTTCCAGCGGGTAATGGACGGACACGACGTCGCGCCGTTCGAGATCGAGGTGCTGGCCTCCGAAGGGCGCCGGATCACGCTTGAAGTCGGCGTGCGGCCGTTACGGGAGGGCGACACCATTGTCGGGGGGCAGGGCATTGCTCGCGATGTGACCACCCGCCGTGAACTCGAGGCTCAACTGCGGCAGGCGCAAAAGATGGACGCCATTGGCCGGCTGGCCGCCGGCGTCGCTCACGACTTCAACAACCTGCTGACCGTCATCCTCGCGCATTGCGAGTCGACCGCGCCTATTCTCACGCCGAACGGGCCGGCCCAGCACGCGCTGCAGGGCATTCGCGTGGCCGCCGAGCGCGCGGCCTTGCTGACCGGGCAGTTGCTCGCCTTCAGCCGCCGCCAGGTCACGCAGCCGCGGGTGCTCGACCTCAACGACGTCTTGGCCGACATCAAGGTGATGATTACCCGGCTGATCGGCGAGAACCTCCGCGTCCAGTTCCGCCCCGGCGACCGACTGTGGTCGGTGACGGCCGACAGCGGCCAGATCCAGCAGGTCGTCCTCAATCTCGCGGTCAACGCCCGCGACGCCATGCCGAATGGTGGCGACCTGACCATCGAGACGCGAAACGTGTCGCTGGACGGGCAGTACCTGCAGCATCACGCGCAGGTCCCGGCCGGCGACTACGTGATGGTCAGCGTGTCGGACACGGGTGCCGGCATGGACCCGGAAACGGTCGTCCACATCTTCGAACCGTTCTTCACCACCAAGGAAGTCGGCCATGGCACCGGCCTTGGTCTGGCCACGGTGTACGGCATCGTCAAGCAGAGCAACGGCTTCGTGTGGGTCTACAGCGAGATCGGCCTGGGCTCGACCTTCAAGATCTACCTGCCGCGCGTCAGCGCGCGCGCTCAGGCGCTGGCGCCTGTGGTTCGGGAAGAAGCCGGCCCGGGCAGCGAAACGGTCCTGCTGGTGGAGGACGAGTCAGACCTGCGAGAGGTTCTCGAACAGTACTTGTCGAGTAGGGGCTACACCGTGATCAGCGCCGGTGATGGCCGGGCGTGCCTCGCGGCATGCCAGGGCCGGTCGCCGTTTCCGCCCCTTCTCATCACCGATGTGGTCATGCCCGGCATGAGCGGCCGCACCCTGGCCGACCAGTTGCGCCTGGAGAATCCGTCGCTCAAAGTGTTGTACATGTCTGGGTATACCGACGACGCCCTGTTACGCCATGGCATCCTGCCAAACGACACGCACTTCCTGCAGAAGCCGTTCGCGCTGCGCGATCTGGCCGCGAAACTTCGCCACATTCTCGACGCCCCTCAAGGGCCGCGCCCACCGGCCGATTTGTCCTGAGTAGCCGTCGACCAGCCGTCCGGGAGTGCCGGACTCGCCGGCCGGTGGCGCGTCGGACCGGAGGCCCCTCGTATGCTCACGCACCTCGTTACTGCACTCGATCTACGCGGCAATCCCCACGGCGATCCCGAACTTGAATGGCTGCGCGGGGTGGTCGATCAGTCGCTGTCGCTCCTGCGCGACCTGCTCGCCGCGGGCGCAGAGCCCGAGCGTACCGACCTGGCCAGCCGCCTGGATCACTGCCGGGCCGTGCTCGCGGTGGACGATGACGCCGGGGTCGCGCGCGCGCTCGGCTCGCAGTGCCTGTCGCGCGTCCGCGAAGTGGTGTCGCACGCCAAGCAGCAGGAGATCGATCGCCGGCAGGAAATGGCCGCGCTGGTGGCGCTGGTGCGCGAAGCGGTGATGACCGTCAGCGCTGAAGTGAACACCCTGCAGAGCACCGTCGGCCAGTCGGCCGGGCGTTTCGAAGCCATTGTCGCGTTGAACGATCCGGCACAGATCAAGGCCCGCCTGATCGCTGAAGTTACTGCCCTCAAGAACGTGACCGCCGAGCGACGCCAGGTGTGGGAGATGACCTCGCGCAAGTTCAACGAACGCGTCGAGGGGCTCGAGCGCCAACTGATCACCTCGCGCAACGAAGCCGCGCTCGATCCGCTCACCGGCATTGCCAATCGACGCACCTTCGATCGCACCTGCCAGGAGTGGATCCGATCGGCGCGCTCGCGCTTCGTGCTGGCGCTGCTCGACGTCGACGACTTCAAGCGCATCAACGACACGCACGGTCACGCCGCTGGCGACCAGGTGCTGGTCACGCTGGCGCAGGGGTTGCTGGCCGCGGTGCGGCCCGACGACCTGGTGGCCCGCCTGGGCGGCGACGAGTTTGCCATCCTCGCCTCGGAGCTCACGCTGCGACAGGCCGAAGGCCGGTTCGCGAAGACCATCTCGAACATGGCGAGGGCCGGCGGCAGCGACACGTGGACGCCGAAGGTCAGCTGCGGCCTGGCCGAGTTCTCGGCCGGCGACACCTACGAAAGCCTGTTCGAGCGCGCCGACGAGGCGCTCTATGCCGCCAAGCGTGGCGGCAAGCATCGCGTGGCGACCAAGGCGCGTGCGTTCATTCGCGATCTGATGAAGCGCTGACCGCCGAGCTCGCCATGCTTTACGGACCGACCGGTCAACGGGTACTCGTGGTCGACGATGAGTCGCAGTGCAGCCGCGTGCTCGTCAAGCTGCTGACGCCCGAGTTCCACGTGGAGGTCGCCGGTGACGGGGAAGCCGCGCTGGCCGCGATCAGTCTCACGCCGCCCGACCTCGTGCTGCTCGACGTCGGCCTGCCTGGCATGAATGGCATCGAGGTATGCCGGGCGATCAAGCGGGCGGCCACGACGCGGCTGATTCCGGTGGTGCTGGTCACCGGCATGGGCGGGCGCCAGCACCGGCTCGCCGGCATCGACGCCGGCGCCGACGATTTTCTCGAGAAGCCGTTCGACGCCGAGCAGTTGAAGGCGCGCGTGCGTTCGCTGACGCGCTCGAAGCGATTCACCGACCAACTCGACTCGGCGGAGTCGGTGATCATGAGCCTGGCTCTGACGGTCGAGGCCCGCGATCCCTACACGGAAGGCCATTGCGACCGGCTGGCGAGTTATGCGGTCTCGCTGGGCGCCGCCTTGGGCCTCGGCGCCGACGACCTCGCCGCGTTGCGGCTCGGCGGCTTTCTGCACGACGTCGGCAAGATCGGCATTGCCGATTCGATTCTGCTCAAAGCACATCCGTTGGCGCCGGATGAGTACCAGGCCATCAAGCGTCACCCCGAGATCGGCGAGCGACTGCTGGGTGATTTACGGTCGCTGGCGTTGGTCCGGCCGATCGTCCTCCACCATCACGAGCGACTCGACGGCAGCGGCTATCCGCGAGGGCTGAAGGGCGCGGAAATTCCGCTGCTCGCCCACATCGTGTCGATCGTCGACGCCTACGATGCGATGACGACGGTCCGGCCCTATCGCGGGGCGATGTCGCAACCGTCGGCGATCTCGGAGTTGCGCCGGGACGTGGCGCGTGGCCGCATGAGCCGCGACCTCGTCGAGATGTTCGTCGCGGTGCTGGAAGGGCGCCAGCTGGGCATGACCGCTGAGCACGACGGGCGCGAAGATTCAGGGGCAATGGCACCGTTATGAAGGTATCCACAGAGAATCTGCCAGCACCGTCCAGCTTCTTACTGGTCGCCGCCATTGTGCTCGGCGGCTTCGGTCTGACGTATCTGAGTGTCGCCGATTCCCAGCGGGACTATCGCGGGACGGCGGAGGAGCAATTTGAGCGGTTGGCCGAACGCCTGGCGGGTGAGGTGCACGACCGGACCAGCCTGTCCATCTACGGCCTCGAAGGCGCTAGGGGCCTTTACGCCGCAAGCACGTCGGTGAGCCGGCTGGAGTTTCGCGCGTATGTCGAATCGCGTAACCTGCCGCTTAACTTTCCCGGGGTCCTTGGCTTCGGATTCATCCAGCGCGTGATGCGGCAGGATCTGGTGCGGTTCACCACCGCGGAGCGCGCTGACCAGGCGCCGGACTTCACCGTCCGGACGAGCGGATCCGCGCCGGACCTCTATGTCGTCAAATACCTGGACCCGGTTCCGAATCGCCCCGCGTGGGGGTTCGATGTCGGCAGTGAACCGGTCCGGCGCCGCGCGGTGGAGCGGGCCGTCCGCACCGGCCATCCGAGCCTGACCGGGCGCATCGATCTCGTTCAGGAGCAGACGAAGAGGCCCGGCTTCCTCTATGTCATGCCGGTCTACCGTAACGGCAGCGTCGCGACCACGCCGGCCGAGCGCGAGGCCGCATTGGTCGGCCTGGTGTTCGCCCCGTTAATGCTGGACGAGATCTTCGCCCACCTGCTCGACCGGACCGAGAGCCTGATCGACGTCGAGGTGTTCGAGGGCACCGATCTCAGCAGCCGCCACCTGCTACTGGATACCGACAACATTCCGGTGGCCGCTACTGACATGAAGACGACGCTGCCCGACGGCGGGCGGCTGTTCCGCAAGGTGGTGCCGCTCGAGATTGGCGGGCAGATCTGGACGCTGGCGATGACCAGCACGGCAAAATTCGAGGCCGGCGTCGAGCACGTCGTGCCGCGGTTGATCGGGATCGCGGGCACCCTGATCACGTTGCTCGTCTCCGGTGTGGTCGCGGTCCTCGGGACGAGCCGTTCCCGGGCCCTCTCGCTGGCGGATCAGGTGACCGCCAACCTGCGGGCCAGCGAGGCCGAGGCGCGCCGTCTCGCGATCGAGGCGGAACAGGCCGTGCTCCGTGCGGAGCAGGCCAACCTCGCCAAAAGCCAGTTCCTCGCCACCATGAGCCACGAGATCCGCACGCCGATGAACGGCGTGATCGGAATGACGTCGCTGCTGCTCGACACCCCCCTTTCGTCACAGCAGAAAGAATTTGTGGAAATTGTCCGATCGAGTGGTGAAAGCCTGCTGGCGGTGATCAACGACATTCTGGATTTCTCGAAGATCGAATCGGGCAAGCTCGATCTGGAACACGAGCCATTCAACCTCCGCGACTGCGTTGAGAGCGCCCTCGACCTGTTCGCGCACCTCGCCGGTCAAAAGGGCCTCGATCTCCTCTACGAAATCGCCGACGGCGTCCCCAGTCACGTGCGGGGCGACAGCACGCGCCTCCGACAGATCCTCGTCAACTTGCTGGGCAACGCGCTGAAATTCACCGAGCACGGCGAAGTGGAGCTCAGCGTGAAGGCCGCCCGGCTCGACGATGAGGCGGTCGAGTTGTTGTTCGCCGTGCGCGATACCGGCATCGGCATCCCGGCCGACGCCGTCGGCAAGTTGTTCCAGTCCTTCAGCCAGGTCAGCGCGTCAACCTCCCGCAGGTATGGCGGCACCGGCCTTGGCCTCGCCATCAGTCAGCGCCTGGCCACGATGATGGGGGGACGCATGTGGGTGGACAGCACGTTCGGTCATGGGGCCACGTTCTTCTTCACACTTCGGGTCGACCGCGTCGCCCAGGGGGCCAGTCGGTTCGTCGCAACCGCGCGGCCGACGGACCTCGCCGGCAAGCGCCTGCTCGTGGTTGACGACAATGCCACCAATCGACGGATCATCGGCACCCTGGCCGAGAAGTGGGGCATGCATGCCGTGCTCGCCTCTAGCGGTCCTGAGGCCCTGGCCCGCCTGCAATCTGGCGAACCATTCGACCTGGCCGTCCTCGATATGCAAATGGACGAAATGGACGGGCTCACGCTGGCCCGCGCCATCCGCGCGCTGCCCGCAGGCCGGTCGCTACGCCTCGTGATGTTGTCGTCGGTCGGCCAGTTCGCCCTTGGTGACGAACAGGGCCTGTTTGCCGCGATGCTCAGCAAGCCGGTAAAACCCTCGCATTTGTTCGACGCGATCGGCGGTATCTTCGCTGCTGGAGAACCGGAGAGGGCCGCGTCCAGTGAGCCTGAGACTGGGGCATCGGGCCAGGCCCTCCAACGGCGCATCCTTCTCGCGGAGGACAATCCGGTGAACCAGAAGGTCGCACTCCATATGCTCGCCAAACAGGGTTATCGGGCCGATACGGCGGCGAACGGTCTCGAGGTGTTGGCCGCGCTGGAGCGTCAACGCTACGACCTGATCTTCATGGACGTCCAGATGCCGGAAATGGGCGGACTGGAAGCCACCGCGCGCATTCGGGCGGCGCATGCGTCAGGGACACCCGGGCCATGGATCATCGCGCTCACGGCCAACGCCATGGAGGGTGATCGCGACGACTGCGCGCGAGCCGGCATGAATGACTATCTGAGCAAGCCGTTCAAAGCGGCAGACCTCGCCGCCGCCATCGTCCGCAGTCGACCCGCGTATGGGGAAGTGGGCGCCGCCGCGCCTCAGTAACGCACAGGGCGGTGTCGCAGAGCCGCCTGGCGTCGGACCAGGGCCGTCTCAGGCCGCAGCGGCAGGCGGCGTCTGGACCCGCGACGGGTCCAGAGGAAGAGCAGCACAAGAGCCGCGAAGGCCCCGAAGGCCGCCTGACCCGCGACCGGTGCGGTATCACTCAGGAAAAGCATGGCCGCGCTCGCGCCCAGCATGGCGGTCGCGGTCACCTTCGGTCCCGTGCGAATCACTCCGCTGTCCCGCCAGTCGCGGATCGGGGGACCGAGTACCGGATGGCCGAGCAGCCAGCCGTGGAAGTGGCTTGAGCTCTTGCCGAAGCACATCGCGGCGAACAGCAGGAACGGCGTGGTCGGGAGCAGCGGCAGGAAAATGCCGAGGACACCGAGCCCCAGCGAAACCAGGCCGGCCGACAAGTAGAAAATCTTCTTCACTCCGGACAGGTCGAACCCGTGGCTGAGTGGCCGAATCGAGCTGCTACGGCTGAACATGGGGCTCGTCCTTGACGATGCGGGCCAGGCCGAGGAGCCTGGAACTCAGGCGCACGCCGGCCCGCGCCGCAGATTCCGGGTTGACCGCGAACCGCATCCGCTCGCCTTCGAGATACAGGCCCGCCATGCCGCCCTGGCCGACGAAGGCGGCGCCGTCGCCGATCGTCAGAATTCGGGCGCCACTCACCTCCGCGAGGGCGCGGGCGACATTGGCGCCGGGCAGATACAGCACGTGGCAGGCGCGCAGGTTGCCGGCCGTCGCCACGCGGACCGTGATGGCTCGGCCGAGCACCGATCGCCCCGCGACGATTTGCGTGAGGGCGGCGGCCACCGGGGCTTCGTCCACGACGCAGAGGGTGATCGGATCGCCCGCCTCCTCGGCGGGCCACTCGGTGAAAATGGCGAAGGTATACAGGAACGCCGCCCTGAGGAGCGGCGGCCCCGGCGAGTCGGCGTACGCGCCGCGGGCGGCGAGTATGACGAGGATCACCAGAACGATCTGGCGCCCCACTCTCAACGCGATGGGAGCCGAGAGACACGGGCGGTTCGCGGGGCGGTGGCGGGGCCTCACAGCAGGCCCCGGCAACCAAACAGCGTGTGAGGCGCTTCCAGCATGCCGATCGGTCCCCACGCAAGAATGCGGCCAGCCGGGACGCACGCGGCAGCCGCCGGCTTGCCCCGCGAGCGGTCGCGTCGACGCCGCGCCGACGACCGCCGCGCCGACGACCGCGACGGCCGGCCGACACGTGACGGACCGAGATCCGAGACCATAACGCCAGTCAATCGGCACGCGCTGTGCCAGACTTGAAGCCCCACGACCTGGCCGGCCGCGACGCTCACGGTTTCCCGATCTACGCCGATTACCAGTCCAAGCCGCAGGACCGCCGTCGGGTCGCACGTGGCTGAAAGAGTTTCTGATGTCCAAGCAGACTACTGGCCACGAGGCATTCCCCGCCGGCGTGGGCCGCCCCGCTCGGGGGCGGGGTCAGGTCGTGAGGCGAGTGCTGGTCTGTGATGACGAAGCGACGTCGCGCTACCTCATCACGCATGTCCTGACGCGGCACCTGGGCTGCGAGGTGGAGCAGTGCGCCGACGGGCTCGACGCGCTGGCGCGGATCGAGAACGAGCCCTTCGACCTGGTCGTCCTCGACTTGCAGATCCCCACGATTAGCGGCCCCGACGTGTTGCGGGCCGTGCGGCAGTCTCCCGCGCGTGCGTCGCTGCCCGTCGTGATCATCTCCAGCGAGCAGCGGGCCGATATCGTGCGCGACCTCGTCCACCTCGGCATCTCCGGGTACATTGTGAAGCCCATGCGATTTGCGAAGGTCCAGGAGACGTTGCAGAAGGCCGTCTATGAACTCGGGGCGCCGGCCTTGCTGATCGATGGCGACGCGGCCTACCGGCGGAGCTTTGTCGAGCGCCGAGGCGTGAGCGGCTCGATCACCGAGGCGCAGTCGGGGACCGACGGTCTCGCGAAGTTCAAGGCGGCGCCGGTACCCGTGGTCTACGTCGGCGACCGGCTTGGCGTCATCTCCCGGAAGATTCTCGCCGCCACGCTGCGCTCATTCGTCCCGGCCGGGCAGGTGCGGATCGTTGGGCTGGTCGACGCGGTCGGCGACGCCGGTGAAGACCTCGACGCCTTCGACGAGGTGATGCCGCGCGCACTGACGAGTTCGAGCACATGATGCTTTCGAACTGCGTGCCTGGGAGCTCTCACTCCTACCTGGCAGGCGATGCGCTGCACGGTCAGTTGGCGCAGCTCTACCTCACCGCGTTGATGCAAGGCGACCGACCAGCCGCCGGTCGCGCCGTTCACGGCGCGCTCGAGCGTGGCGTCTCGGTGCCCGAACTGTACCGCTATGTCTTCGAGCCGGCGCAATATGAGGTCGGCCGCCTCTGGGAGACCCGCGAGATCAACGTGGCGCAGGAACACTACTGCACGGCCGCCACGCAGATGATCATGTCCGAGCTCTATCCGCACATCTTCACGTCACAGAAGTCCGGTCGGACACTCGTCTCGACGTGCGTGTCCGGTGATCTGCACGAAATCGGTCTTCGCATGGTCACCGACCTGTTCGAGATGGCTGGCTGGAACACGTTCTATCTCGGCGCCAACACGCCGGCCGACGCTGTGGTCGAGACACTGGTTGGGCGACACGCGGACGTGCTGGCGATCTCCGCCACCATTGCCCACCATCAAAAACAGGTCGTCGCGCTGATCGACGCGGTCCGCGCCAGCGCCGCCGCGCGCCACGTCAAGATCCTGGTGGGCGGGTATCTGTTCCGGGCCAATCCGGAGCTGGGTCACACCATCGGTGCTGACGGTGTCGCCGTCAACGCGCACGACGCCATGGCCCTGGCCGATCAACTACTCGCATAGCTGGAGTCGTCATGGACGCAACGCTTGACCGTCGGCACTACGACAACCTGTCACGAATCAACAACGAATTCGCCACGCTGCAACGCGAACTGGTGAAGACAAACGCCGAACTGGCGATTCTCAATGAGCACAAGAACCGCGTCCTCGGCATGGCCGCTCACGACCTGCGCAATCCGCTGGGCGCGATTCACAGCTACGCCGGATTCCTCGAAGAAGAAGCCGGCGCCTCGCTCAGCCCGGAGCATCGCGAGTTTGTCACGACCATCAAGGACCTCAGCGAGTTCGTGCTGCGGATGGTCACCGACCTGCTCGACGTCTCCGCGATCGAAGCGGGTCGCCTTCGTTTGGACCGCGCGCCGACAGATCTGGTCGAACTGCTGCTGCGCAGCGTGAAACTCAATGGTGTGCTCGCGACGCGAAAAGACATTGCGGTCACACTCGAGAGCGGTGGCGCGCGGCCGATGGTCAACCTCGATGGCGGCAAGATCGAGCAGGTCCTCAATAATTTGATCGGGAACGCCGTGGCATTTTCGCATCGTCACCGGCCGGTCGCGGTGCGCCTGGGCGTTGATGAGTCAACGGTCACGGTGGCCGTGGAAGATCACGGCCAGGGCATTCCGGCGGCCGACGTCCCCCTGCTGTTCAAGCCCTTCAGCCGGACGAGTGTGCGAGGCACCGAAGGCGAACAGAGCACCGGTCTCGGCCTGGCCATCGTCCGCAATATCGTCGAAGGCCACGGCGGACGCATCTGGCTCGACAGCCAGGTCGGCGTCGGGTCGACGTTTTTCTTTACGCTTCCCCTCGGTTAGTCGCGTCGAGCACCTGCCGCACGGCGATCGCCAGCTCGATGCGGCTGAACGGCTTCTGCAGGAACTCGACGCCGCGCTCGGTGTGCCCGGCGTCGATGCTCGTGCCTTCGGGGTAGCCAGACATGTAGACCACGCGGAGGTCCCGGCGCAGCCGGGCGGCCTCGGCCGCCAGCTCCCGGCCGTTCATGTGGCCCGGCATCGTCATGTCGGTGAGCAGCAGGGCGATGGAGGGTATCTGCCGCAGAAGCTGCAGCGCCTCGTCGGCGTTGCTCGCCTGGAGGGTCACGTAGCCGAGCGCGTCGAGCATGGCCGCCGTAAGCTCCCGCACGTCGCTATCGTCCTCCACCACGAGGACGGTCTCACCGCGTCCGGCCCTGAAGGTGTCGGGTGCGGCGGTCGCCGCGTCAATCACACCCGCGCCGCGGGGCAGGTACAAGGTCACGACCGTGCCGTGACCGGGCGTGCTCTTGATCGCCACGTGCCCGCCCGACTGCTTCGCGAAGCCGAACACCATGCTGAGCCCCAGCCCGTTGCCGCGGCCGAACTCTTTGGTCGTGAAGAACGGGTCGAAGACCCGCGCCAGGACCTCGGGAGGCATGCCGGTGCCGGTGTCGCGCACCGCGAGCCGCACGTAATCGCCAGGCGTCACCTCGGCCTGCGTCGCCGCGTAGGCCGCGTCGAGGACGACGTCACCAACGTCCACGAAGATCTGGCCGCCGTGCGGCATGGCGTCGCGGGCGTTGACCACCAGATTGAGGAGCGCATTCTGCAGCTGCCCGGGGTCCGCGCGGCACGGCCAGTGGCCGTCCTCCTCGCAGGTGATGGCGATGTTCTCCGCCAGTGTGTGCCGGACCATGTCGAGGAGGTCGCGGATCACGGCTCGCGCGTCGATGACGCGGGCATCGAGGGGTTGCTGGCGCGAGAAGGCCAGCAGGCTGCGCGTGAGCATGGCACCACGCTCGCCGGCCAGGATGGCGCCCTGCACCTTGCGCCGCAGGTCGGTGCGGTCGGCCAGCGCCTCCTCAACGAACCCGAGGTTCCCCAGGATCACGGCCAGGACGTTGTTGAAGTCGTGCGCCACGCCCCCGGTGAGCTGGCCGATCGCCTCCATCTTCTGCGCCTGCCGGAGCTGATCCTCGATGCCGCGCTGCTGGGAGATGTCGCGCATGATCACCGTCAGCAAGATTCCCTCCCGCGTCTCGATGCGGGAGATCGACGCCTCCGCCGGGAACTCCTCGCCGGTGCTGCGCTGGGCGAACACGCGCCGGGGCTGGCCCATCGCGCGGGTGGTGGTGGCGTCCGACGCAAACGAGCGCACCCACTCCGCGTGGTCGTCCCTGAAGCGCTCGGGGATGAAGCGCTCGATCGGCTGGCCGATCGCCTCGGCCGGCGCGATGCGGAACATCGTTGAGGCGGCGGCGTTGAACATGACGATGCGCTGCGCCAGGTCGATGGTGATGATGCCGTCCATCGCCGCGTTGATGACGCCCGCCTCGCGCGCCTCGCTATCCCTCAGCGCCGTCTCCGCCTGCTTTTGCGTGGTGATGTCCTGGAAGCTGCCGGTCAGCTTGACGGGCCGTCCGTCGGCCATCGTGACCGCGCACGTCGTGCGAGCGCTGATCAGCCGCCCCTTGGCCGTTTGGGTCTCGAGCTCGAGGTCGTAGCCCTCGCCCCGGGAAATCGCCGCCTCGAGCGCCTCGGACATGATGCGGCGTGACTCGGGCAGGTAGAAGCCCACGCTGGCATCAATCGTCGGCGTGAACTCTGCCGGCGACGAATCGTGCAGGCGATAGGTCTCGGCGGTCCAGAACAGCCGCTGCGCCTGTATGTCGAACTCCCAGCCGCCGACCTTCGCGATGCGCTGCGAGTCCTCGAGCAGCTGGGTGCTCCGGCGAAGCGTCTCACCGGCCAGCTTGCTCTTCGTGATGTCTGCGTGTGCCAGTACGACGTGGCCGCTTTCGTCGTGGAACGGCGTCACGTGCAGGAGGAACCAGCGTCGGCCGGCTGGCCCATGGCACGGGTACTCGATCAAGAAGCGGTCGCGCTGGCCGCGGCTGACCTGCCGGATGCCCTCGGCGATGCGCAGCGACGGCTCGCGGTGCGCACCCGTGGCCTGCTCGCAGATGAGGAGGTAGTTCGACCCGACCCCGTGGGTCGGATGTGGCCCCGCGTGGTTCTGGTCGTAAAAATCGCGCCAGGCCTGGTTGACGGCCAGGATGGTTCCGGTGCGGTCCAGCACGCAGACGTGGGCGGCCATCGCATCGAGCGTGGCCACGACGAAGGTTTCCGAGAGGTGCCGCTGGCTTTCGGCGAGGCTGAGGCGCTCGACGCTGTGATCGCGATCGGCGATAACCAGAGCCACAAGGCTGCTGCTGGCGGCCAGTACCGACAGGAACAGCCACACCTGTTCGGGGCGCTGGTTCGCGAAGAAACCGACGCCGGTGCTGGCGCCGTAGAGCGCCTGCACGGCGGTGATGGCGACCGTCAGGACCACGCCGTGGGCCCCGAAGCGCGTCGAGGCCCACAGCACGAAGGCGAAGGCAAGGTAGCCAAACCGCGCGTGCCCGAGCGGGTCGGCGGGCCAGCCGGCAAACACGACCATCCCAGTCAGGGTCGAGCCGATCAACAAGACCACGGCTTCCACGGCCCGCGACCGGGAGAACCAGTCGCGTTTCGGCTGGCTCCAGATGAGGAGGGCCGGTGTGACCAGGACGACGCCGAGCACGTCACCCAGCCACCAGTTCATCGCGATGCCCGGGATTCCGGCCGGCCCGATCATGCCGTCAGCCGCCATCGTGATCACGCCGCCAGCCCCATTCAACAGCGCGCCGGCCGAGCCGGCGGCGACCAGGAGCCCGTAGTCGAACGCGGACTCAAGCCGGACATTGAATCGACTCGAGTAGGACAGCAAGAGGGAGGCGGCCAAAGGCGCCAGCGCCTTGGCGGTGGCATTGACGAGGGCCATCCCGAGCGGGAGCCCGATGAGCATCCCGTAGATAAACGCCCCGGCAAAGATCGCGACGGCGAATCGCCGTCCGCCCAGCAGCAGTGCCGCCAGTGCCAGGCCGCTCGGCAGCCACACCACCGACGCAGCGCCTCGGAACAATGGCAGTGCCCGGCTCGTCTCGGCGAACACGATCCAGAGCGCCGCCACCGCGACGAGCCAGGCCAGTTGACCGCCACGAGATCGCGCAGCGGCATGAGAGGAAACTGCTGACGCCAAGCGAGGAATCTAGTTCGATTTGGTTGGGACGTCAATTCTTGTCGAGACCAGACGCCGCCCGGTTGGCGACACGCTGGCGGCGTCGTGTTCGAGCGTCGGACGGCTCCAGGCCGGCCCGCCGTTCACTCGATCCAGACGCGCACGGTCAGCTCGCCGTCCGTCTCCTCGAAGAGGTCACCCGGCGCGTAGCCGCCGGCGACGGCCGACGCGGCGATCGCCGACAAGTCGATGTGGCGGGTGCGAAGGCGATCGCGAAGGTCGATCGGCACGAGGTCCGCCAGGTGCGCCACCGCCTCGACGGCGAACGTCAACTGGACCGTGGTCCGGCCGTCGCGCGTGACGTGGATCCGAAGAGCTGAAGCAGGCATGTTGGTGGTCGCCTCTTGTGGGAGGTACGCCGTGCCGCTGCCGGCAGGCACGGGAACGGCGGTCGCGGAGGCCCCGCCTGGCAGCGCGAGCAGTTCCTCGCGCCACGCGAGCCGCGCGTCGAGCACCGACAGGTATCGGACCACACCCTGGAACGCGCGAATGGCAAACAGCAGCGACGCCGGCCCCGCCAGGCGGAACGCCCAGCGGTACTCGCCGAGCGCCGCGGCGAGGCGATCCGACAACTGCCAGGTGCGCACGTCATACGGGCCGTGCTGATGGAACGGCTCGAAGAGAATGGCGGAAACCGCTGGCAACTGCGCGGCCATCGGTGCCAGGCGCGCAGGGTCGAAGCCGAGCGCCACATAGGCGGCGACCAGCTCGTCAAGACCGAGGTCTGGCCCGTGCTCGGCCAGGCGGCGCAGCGCCCCGCTCTCGGCGGCCGACAGGGTCGTGACGCACCCGAAGTCGACGAGGCCGACGCGCGCGCGTGCTCCGTCGCGGGCGAAGCGGACGTTGCCGGCGTGGGGGTCGGCGTGCAACTCGCGCCAGACGAAGCAGCCACGCAGGAAGCTCTGCAGCAGGATGCGGCCGGCATTGCGTCGCGTCGCGTCCGGCCAGCCCCTGGTCGCGGCCACGGCCTCGCCCTCCACCCACGACATGGTGAGGAGGCGGGACGAGCACCAGCGGTCGATGGGTTCGGGGACCGTCAGGCCCTCAATCTGAATCGCGCGGCCCGCGAAACGGCGCAGGGTCGCCGCTTCGTGGACATAGTCGAACTCGCGCAGCAGGCTGCGTCGCATCTCGTCACGATAGGCGGAGAGGTCGAACGACGGCCGGCTGGCCGCCAGCGGAGTAGCCAGCCAGCCGAGCGCCGCGAGGTCGGATTCAAGGGCGGCCGCCACGCCCGGATACTGCACCTTGACGGCCACCGGCCGTCCGTCATGCAGCACGCCGCGGTGGACCTGGCCCACCGACGCGGCCGCGGCGCGCGGCTCGAGGTGGCGAAAGACGCTGGCAACCGGCGCCTGGAGTTCACGGGCAATCCACGCAAAGCTGTGCGCCGGCGGCGCGGGCTCGGCCCGTTCGGTCAGCGATGCAAACGGACTGTCATCGTCGTCGAGGTCGCCGACGCTGAGCATCTGTCCGATCTTGTGGGGCAGTCCCCGCAGCTCGCCCATGCGGGCGGCGGCGAGGCGATGTGCCGCGTCGCGTCCGGGGCCGGCCGGTCGCCGCCGCGCCCGCGCGATCGCGAGCCCGAGGCGCCCCAGGGACGCGGCGCGGACGAAGGACGCGGCGAGCGGCATGATGACGGCCGGCTTAGACTGGCTGGCTCGCCGCCGCTAACAGGCGCACGGAGGCGGGGAGGCCTTCGCACTCGAACCCCATGCGCGTCACGACCTGCGCGCTCGGGACGCGAACCGAATAGGCCCGGCCCTCGACCACCGCCGGCAACGACAAGTGGCAGTGACCCGGGAGCAGCGCCTTGATGTTGCCGCCGGTCATGTTGGTGATCTCGCCGAGCGCGTCCTGCATGTCGGCCAGACTCGGCTCGGCGTCGCCCAACTGGAACATCACCGAGGCAATCCGCCCGGCGAGCAGCCGCGGCACCTGCAGCACCACCGTGCCCTGCCAGTCCCCCGTGATGTGGATGATGCCGTCGAGCGCGTTATCCGCCGGCGCGGCGGCGGCGGCGGACGGCCGCGTCGGCATGCCCAGCGTGGACATGAAGATTTCATCAATCAGGACCTCGATGTCGTGCTCGGCGACGGACATTAGGCGGCTCCTTTCACGGCCATGGCGACACTGGGCTCGGTGCGCCGGTAACAACTCGAACGTTCAAACTGCGCGCGGACGAAGCCATCGTCGAGCCCCATCGTGCTCTCCGCGCCGCCGAGGAACAGGAAGCCGTCCGGCTGCATGAGGCGGCGGATCTTGCCGAGGATCTGCTTCTTGGATTCGACGTCGAAGTAGATCATCACGTTGCGCAGCATCACCACATCGAACGCCGGCAGGGCGGGCCATGGCTTGACGAGGTTGATCGGCTCGAAGGTGACGCGGCTGCGAATGGCGGGCTTGAGCGTCCACTCGAGACCGTGCTGATCGAAGTACTTCAGCAGGTAGGCGATCGGCAGGCCGCGGTTGATCTCGGTCTGGTTGTACTTCCCGTCGCGCGCCCGCTGCAGCACCTCGAGGTTCAGGTCGGTCGCGTAATGGGTGACGTCCCAGGTGGAGAGCTCGGGAAAGTGCTCTTGCAGCAACATGACGACGGAGTAGGGCTCCTGTCCGGTCGACGACGCCCCGTACCAGAACCGGAGCTTGCGGGTCGCCGCCCTGGACGCCATCAATTCGGGCACGATGTGCTTGCGCAGATTCTCGAACGGCGCGCTGTCTCGAAAGAACGTCGTTTCATTCGTGGTGAGCGCCTCGACCACGTTCCTGCGCAGGTTGAGGTCGGCTCGACGCAGATCCGCCACGAGCAACTCGAGCGAGGCGAGCCCGCGCTGTTTGACCAGCGGCACCAGGCGCGACTCGACGAGGTACTCCTTGCCCGGGTCGAGGATGATGCCGGCCTGATCGCAGACCAGTTTGCGCACGAAATCGAAGTCCTGCGGTGTGATGTTCATGAAATCCTCGTGACGGCGGCCCGCGGCCCCACACTGACAAGAGCGGCGGGCGGCTGGTCCCGCACCGCCACTCGACGGGTAATTTCGCTGGCAATAGCGGGTAGGGGAATCACGCGATCGGCAAGCCCGGCGCGGGCCACGAAGCCAGGCATCCCCCAGACGATGCTCGTGTCCTCGTCCTGAACGAACACGGGGCTGCCGGCCCGGCGGAGGTCCTCGCAGCCGCGCAGGCCGTCCTGGCCCATCCCGGTCAGGATGACGCCGAGGGCCCGCGACCCGAAGATGCCGGCGACCGACCGGAAGAGCACATCCACGGCGGGGCGGCAGGAATTTTCCGGTGCGTCCTGATTGAGTCCGGTGAACGTGCGCCCACCTCGCCGGTCCAGCACCAGGTGGAAGTTGCCGGGCGCCACGTAGACCACACCCGGCCGGATGACCTCGCCGGCGGTGGCCTCGACCACCGTCAAGGCCGCCTGCCGGTCAAGACGTTCGGCCAGGAATTTCGTGAACATCGGCGGCATGTGCTGGACGATCACGATCGGCACGCGCAGGTCGCCGGGGAGATGCGGGAGGATCGCCGCCAGCGCGTTAGGTCCGCCGGTGGAGACGCCGATCGCGACGATCTCGACCTCTCCCGTGGTGGCCTGCGTCCCGGCGGGCACCGGCACCACGGCGGCGCGCGGAAGCGCGGCCGAGGCGGCGATCGGCCGCGCGGCCAGGGTTGCGGCACTCCCGACCTGGCAGAGCGACTTGATCTTCGGGATCAACTCATCGCGGACCCGCTGTTGCGCGGTGGCCACGCTGCCCACGTTGGCCGGCTTGGTGACGTAGTCCGACGCGCCCAGGGTGAGCGCGTCGAGCGTGGCTTCCGCGCCCCTGGCGGTCAAGGTGCTGAACATGATCACCGGCAGCGTCGGATACAGCCGGCGAATCTCCCGCAGCGTCTCGAGCCCGTCCATTTCCGGCATCTCGATGTCGAGCGTGACCAGGTCGGGCGAGACCTGCGGAATCTTCTGCAGGGCAATGCGCCCGTTGGCCGCCGTGCCGACGACATCGATTTGCGGGTCGGCCGCGAGCACATCCGTGACGATCCGCCGGATCACGACGGCATCGTCCACGATCAGGACGCGGGCTTTCTGGCGAATGGCCATGGGCGTCGTCAGTCCGACAGGCCGAGCAGGCGCAGTTTGTCGAGGATGACGTCCTTGGTGAAGGGCTTCATCACGTATTCATTGGCGCCCGAGGCCATGGCGCGCTGCACGTTCGCCATCTCGGTTTCGGTGGTGACCATCATCAACCGGAGATCATCGAACGCGCGGTCCTTGCGCACGGCTTCCACCACTTCAATGCCGTTCATTTCCGGCATGTTCCAGTCCACCAGAGCGAGGGCCGTATCTGGGTGCGCCGCCAGGTGCTTGAGCGCTTCGCCGCCATGGCAGGCCTGTGAGACCTCAAACCCGAACCCCGAGAGCATCTGGGTCAGCACCATCCGCATGGCGCGCGAATCATCTACCACGAGTGCTTTCATCTGTATCCTCTTTCCGCCCGCCGGGCGGTGCCGCAAGTCAGGCTCCCGCACCACCCCGGGGCGCGCAACGCGCCCCCGGGTGATGCGCCGGAGCGGTTAGTACTTGAAGCGGCCCACCAGACCCTGCAGGTCCGCCGCCATCTTGGCCAGCTGCCCGGCCGCCGTCTGGGAATCCGCGGCGCCGTCGCTCGTGCTCTTGGCGGCCTGTGCGACGCCCGTGATGTTCTGGGCAATCTCGGAGCTGCCCTTGGCGGCTTCCGCCACGTTGCGCCCGATCTCGTTGGTCGTCGCGGTCTGTTCCTCGACCGCGCTGGCAATCGTGTTCGAGATGTCGTTGATGGTGTCGATGATCTGGCTGATCTGCCCGATCGCTTCGACCGCGCCCTTGGTGTCGGTCTGGATGGCCTCGATCTTCTGGCTGATGTCCTCGGTCGCCTTGGCTGTTTCCTTCGCCAGTTCCTTGACCTCGTTGGCCACCACCGCGAAGCCCTTGCCGGCCTCGCCGGCGCGAGCCGCCTCGATGGTGGCGTTCAGAGCGAGCAGGTTGGTCTGCTGCGCGATCGAGGTGATGACCTTGATCACCTTGCCGATCTCCGCCGAACTCTCGCCGAGCTTGGCCACGGTCTGGTTGGTGGCCTCGGCCACCTTGACCGCCGAGGTCGCCACGCGCGCCGCCTCGTTGGCGTTCTTGGCAATCTCCTTGATCGACGCGCTCATCTCCTCGGTGCCCGTCGCGACGGTCTGCACGTTCTTGCTGACCTCTTCCGACGCGGCCGAGACGACGGTCGCCTGGGCCGAGGTCTCCCCGGCGTTGGCGCCCATCTGCTGGCTCACCGCAGTCAGTTCCTCGGACGACGCGGCGAGCGCCTGGGCGTTCTGCGCGATGCCCGAGACGCTCTTGCGCAAGTCTCCGAAGAAACGCGCCAGGCCCTCGGCCATCTGGCCCACGGCGTCCGCGCCCGACACCGTGATGGTCTGGGTGAGGTCGCCCGCGGCGGCCTGGTTGACCACGGCGAGGATGTTGTCCACCTTGTCGCGCAGCTCGCGCGCCTGCTGCTCCTCGCGCTCCGCCGACTCCTTGACCTTGCGCTCGGTCTCGAGCCTCTCGGTGATGATGCTCCACGTCACCATCGGTCCGAGGTAGTTGCGGTCCGCGTCGTAGATGGGGCTGACCAGCAGGTCGAGCGTCTCGGGCCCGACCTGGATATGCGCCTGGGTCGGCAGGTTCTTCGGGTCGCCGAGTATCTTGCGCTGGTGCGACGGGTCCTTGTGGAAGATGTCGATCGACTGGCCGATGATGCGGTCGGCCTTGATCGGCAGCAGGTGCTCAATCGTCTTGAGGGTCTTGGCCGACGCCGGGTTCACGAACTGGATCTTGAGGTCGCGGTCCGCGAACATGAGGTTGATCGGCGCCGAATCGACCATCGAGACCATGCGCTGCATCGCGCGCTGCGCGGTGATGTCCGAGGCGAACTTCACGACCTTGAACGCCTTGCCGCTCTCGTCGAGGAGCGGGTTATAGGATGCCAGGATCCAGACTTCCTTGCCGCCCTTGCCAATCCGCTTGTACTCGCCGGCGTCGTATTCGCCGCGCCGCAGCTTGTCCCAGAACATCTTGTACTCAGGGCTGGCGGCGTAGGCGGGGTCGGCGAACATGCTGTGGTGCTTGCCCTTGATCTCGTCGAGCGTGTAGCCGAGCGTCTTCAGGAAGTTGTCGTTGGCAGTGACGATGGTGCCATCCAGGTTGAATTCGATGACCGCCTGCGTCTTGCTGATCGCCTCTGAACGGCCACGTAACTCGATCAGTTCATGGGCGTCGACCTCGACCGTATCCGCAGAGCTGTGTTCCAGTACGCGTGCCGCCGCCGTCGCCTTGTCGAATCGTCCGTTCGCCATGTCTACGTTCTCCTGCTGGGGGCGCACAAGCGCCGGGGGGGGGCGGCGGGTCGGGCCGCCCGTTGATGCCGCGCCGCCCCTGGGCTGCGACGGCGCGTTGACGATCTGTGCGGCCAGTGGCGCGACCGCGCCGATCACCTCGTCGATCAAGGCCTGCGGCACCTGGACCCGGGCCAGCGCGGCCGCGAGATGGCCGGCCACCTGGCCGAAGTGCGCCGCCTCGATCGGCAGGGCCGCGTGCGCCGTCTGCATGTCGCGGCCCTTGTAGACCGCGGGGCCGCCCAGGGCCTGGATGAAGAACGCGTTCTGCCGGCCCTTGAGCCACCGCAGGTTCACGCCCTGGAAGAAGGGCTGCAGCGCGGGGTCGGCGAGTACCAACTCGTAGAACACGTCCACGGCCGCCTTGATGGCCGGGACGCCGCCCAGGCGTTCGAACAGGGTGGCGGGCGGAGCGGAGACGGTGACGAGGGGGTGGGCCATGTGCGGGTTACCTCTGGGCGGGGGTGAACAGCGGCGCGGCCAGCGGCGCCGTCGCGCGCTGCGCTTCAGTGTGCGACTCAAACTCTGAATATGACGGCCAACTCGCGTATTCCTATCAAAGTGGAGTACATGCAGGGCCCAAGAATTCACGTGGCGTTAACTCTGCTTTGGAGAAAGGTCACAACAGCGACTCCGCTAGCTGAAGAGCTTTGCGGAGTGAGTAGTAATGAGAACTGGTTTGGCCCAGTAGAAGCCCAGGATTATCAGACCAATGCCAATCGCGATATCAACAGACTGTTTAGCCGTGGTTGGAAGGTTTTGGTCCCAGGCAACTTCATTAAACCTGCTACCAACGTTGTAGAATAACACTCCCATTGCCACCTCTATAGGGTCACGATATAAGTGACCCTATGTCCTGTCTCTTATACACATCTGACGCTGCCGACGAATAGAGAGGTGTAGATCTCGGTGGTGGCCGTATCATTAAA
>ENA-ORBV01002217-ORBV01002217.1-microbial-mat-metagenome-genome-assembly--contig:-NODE-2217-length-41432-cov-9.206142_pt1 | contig 41432 bp, 38 predicted proteins | sample MGYA00237777_ERZ505514 | MGnify/ENA primary metagenome ERZ505514 (study PRJEB26160, sample SAMN06269048) | microbial mat metagenome | isolation source: Oligotrophic lake microbial mat | place... | reverse complement strand
TCTGAAAGTTTCATACGAGGTCAAAAAGTTGATGCCCGTATATATTAGTCTATGTTTTGCTTGATTATTAATCATACAGCCCTGTTGGGCATTCGCAATTCATCATTCGCAATTCATCATTCCCTATTTTTCTAAAAAGCCTTGTCAAAACGAGCAACTTGTCGCTACGATAAGAAGCGCGTTGTAATCCTCAGTAGCTCAGTGGTAGAGCAATCGACTGTTAATCGATCGGTCGCTGGTTCGAATCCAGCCTGGGGAGTTTTAGACAAAGTGATCGTTTATTTGAGATTAGTTTCGGCTTAATCCGCTGTATTGCGTTGAAGATTTTGGCTCAGATGACCACAAATCCGCAGTTAGTGAATGTATTGAAGTGCCGATTATTCCATGGGGGCAGCCGATGCGGCGGCAAGTTTGCATTTCCGCTCAGATTTATAATCACCCTGTTCAATATACGTATTTAGCAAAAGCGATCGTCGAACTATTGAGCTGAAACCTAACTTTGATTAATCCAGCAAGCCTTGTCTACATTGTTTGAAGCTCAATCGTTTGAAGCTCGCAGATTGGAAATTATTAAATAGCTTGAATAAATCCTTCGGATTGTTACAAAAAAGTGAATAAAATAAATCTTTAGACAAAGTTGTATTTCTTTTGAGAACAAACTTGTTACCGCTTGAAAGTTCGCAAATGACTGAATCTGAGCAGCTTGAAATATTTTCTGGCATTAAAATATACACGTATAAATACTTTCAATCTAGTGAGATTACTAGGGAACATCTTTTCGACTGATTGTTCTCTCAAACTTCTTTTTTAATCTTGTTTTATCTTGGGAGTGTGGATTTTAAACCATCAATTTCTTGCTGAGTATCACAGCAGTTTACTTTAATAAAATTTTAAAAGGTAGCTATGATTACTTGCCCATGTTGCTCTGCCAAAGTGCTTCGTCATGCTCGTCATGGCTCAATTTATTGGTTTTGTCCCCATTGCTGGCAAGAAGTACCTGACTTGGAACTACAATTGGGACTCAATTCTAAGCAACGTTCGGTAGTGCCATACATTAAAACTTTAGCAACTGCTGCTGGTCGTTGAAGCTACGTTGCCAATTAGATTTTTTTTGATTAGAGCGATCGCCCCTGAATTATGGTGGGCGATCGCTTTTTCAGTTTAAGTTTATTTAAGCCATTACAGTGAGGCAACATTCCTCGCCTATAGTCCAAATGCCTTTTTCTCAGACTGGTGCTGTTTACAATCAAGGTGTGCTGGTATGAATTTGCCTGTTGTGTTGGATATTGCGATCGGGTTGGTACTTATTTACCTGATTTCTAGTTTACTTGCATCCGAAATTCAAGAGCTGGTTTCTACCCTGTTGCAATGGCGAGCAAAACATTTAAGAGAATCTATTCAAAATCTGCTGTCAGGTGGATATGGAACTGAAGATACTAAACAAATTAAGGATTTTATCGAATCTATCTATAGTGATCCGCTGATTAAAAATATCAACCAAGGTTCAAGAGGACTATTGGGCAATGTGGGTCATACTGTCTATCGAATTTTTTATCCCGGCGAAGGGATTTTTGGCAACGAATCAACAGCGCCTTCTTATATTTCGCCAGAAACGTTTTCAACAGCATTATTTGAACAATTAGGCATGTCAACACTCGTTGATAAGCTAACAGAAATTCGTCTTGAAAAATTCATTTTTCGGATTGTTGGACTTTACAACGTTGAGGAATCAACTCAAGAAAGTGGAATTACTAAATATGCAATTACGCTTCCGACTGAACAGGAGTTTGAACTAAAAGATAACTGGGAGAAAGGTAGCATTCGCGTTTTGGCAGGGAAGGCGAAGAATCTAGCCCAAGCTCCTAATCAAAGTGGTGCAACCGCGATCGCGATGTTAACTCTCAACAGCGCCAATCCAGATTTTTTGGTGCTTGTGGAAGAATATGACGACATCTTAAGAGACTTTAAAACAGGAGAAGCGAATCTAGAAACTTGTGTGGAGCGATTGCGAGAAGCGCTCGACCTTTATGTGAATCAAATTGGAGAATTAGTTCAATCTATGATGCCAAAGGCTTCAAATGAAGCGGCAAGTTCAACTGATTTACCTCCGATTGAGCGACAACAGCTCACCTACTTTAAAAAACGTTTAGATGCGCTGCTATCGGGCACATTTGGGGCTAAGAGTGAACGCGCGATCGCTACTGGCAAACTCAAACCCAGCCTATTAGAAATTGCCGAAATATTTGACCGTACTAGCACGACCTATCAAGAAATTGAAGGTGCCTACCAAGATATTGCCGCCGCTTATCAAGCAGGTGCAAAACCAAAAGAACTTGAGCCTTTTCTGAAAGAACTCACCAGTAAAATTAGTGCGCTGATAGGCACCCAAAATAACGATCTGCCCGCAATATCCAACGAACCCACTAATGTTGATGTTGCTGCCGCAGAAATAACGATTCCTACCTTAGCGATCGCTGAACTGCCATCTCCCCGTGATTCAATGGCTGACCCAGTGCCATCAGACCCAGACTCTGATGTAGACTCTGGCGCTACTCCGATCCACATCACAGAGATTCCGCCATTCTCTCCGGGCGCTGCTCCGCCTATCAGCCGGATTCCCCCCGCTATTTCAGAACCACCCATCATTTCCCCCACATCCACGACCGATCAGGGTGAATTTCCTCAATCACTAAATCCCAAGGCGATCCGCGCCAGCGAAACAGATCCATCAATTGCCCCGGTAATGAGTCAATTCACCAAAGATGATTTACTCAAAACGGAATATCAAGCTTATGTAGAAACTGCACTAAGTAGCCTATCTCCAGCAGAACAAAAAGCCTACCAACAAGCCTATAGAGGCTGGAAAATCCATCAGCAAATCGTGTTGAAAGTGACGATCGATCTTGCCGAACAGCTTCAAACTAAAGACTGCTTATTTAATCGTCAAAATCAATCTGTGACTGTTCAACAGCTTCAATCAGAGCATCGGCTTGATCGCACAGATAAGTATGTCATCCAACCTTCGCAACCGCTTGACCCACCACCCCTGTCGGATTATGTCAAATATTCTTTAGGTAAGCTCTTCAATGAAGAGCGGCAATTACTCGTTAACACCGCTCTAAATAAGCTGACGCTGGAGCAGCGCAAAATCTATCGCAACTATCAGTCTTACGATCAAATTCAGGATTTGCTGAGCCGGGTTCCATCAGCCGTCAAACAAAGTTTGGCAATCTTAGCCAGACGTGCCCAAACAAAAGTGCAAGAAACCGAAAAGCAGATTAACCAATTTAGAAATGAAGTATCGGTTTGGTTCGATCGCTCAATGAATCGGGCATCCGGCGTTTACAAACGAAATGCCAAGGGCGTTGCCATCATGATTGGTTTCAGCATTGCTTTGCTCTCGAATGCAGACACGTTTCATATCATTGGACGGCTATCAGGAGATGGAGATCTACGCCAGGTGATCACCCAGCGGGCTGCCAATTTGACTCAAAGCTCAGCGATCAATAACCCTAACCAACGCGAGATTACTAAAGAAGATTTACGGGTGCTTAAACAGGAAACTGATGCAGTTTTGCAAGAAATCGCCTTTCCGATTCAATGGACTCCTGCCAACTTGACCCAGCAGTTTGGTTGTATAGCTCCTAACCCGCCCCAGACTAGCAATACTCCCAATGCTGCACCGAGCGCGTTGAACAACCAGACTGGCAATACTCGCGCCCAGTCCACTGTTGCACCGAGCGACTTGAACAAATGGAGCAGCTTTTATAGCGCTTGTTTGTCGCCGGATCGAGCCAAGAATAACAAGAATAACGAGGATAACTTTGATCTGTCGCTATTTGGCGAGGTTGTGCTGAAGCGGCTCTCGACTCTCGCTCGGATCTTGCTTGGCTGGTTGGTGACTGGAGTTGCGATCGCTATGGGTGCGCCATTCTGGTTTGACTTAATGAGTAAGCTGATGAATGTCCGCAATACCGGCACAAAACCTGCTTCCATATCAGAAAAGGAACCGCCAAAGTAAGTGATTATAAAGCTCAATTGGCAATTTCAAGGGATTGTTTGACGGCTGAAAATTAGTGGCGGTTTCACGGGAGATGCGATCGGGCTGCTGCCACTGAAAGCCAATTGATAGACACCCTCTCATCGTGGGTACTTTATCTCCTCTAACGCCTCACTGCTCTCAAGCTATTTTCTCAGCATAAAACTGTTATTACTCTTGCTGCTTTACACTTCCAACACCCTTAGAACCCATCTTTGCGAGATGTTAACTTAATGCTTTTTAATAACTATTGTTTATCTAACTAAACAGAAGAACTAAAGTTGAGCTTATCTTAAATGATCTGAATCCTGATATGATTCAGTCAAGATGCATTCTTACTCATCAGACCCATTGAGCTTAAACTCTTTGCTCTAGGGTCTTCTAGAGTTTTAGTGGGTTACTTCTCTAGTTGCATGTGGGCAAGTGCCAAGCTTCCCAAGACTTCACTCAGTGATGTCCAGTTTTTTTGGTGTTTTGCAATTTGTCCAGCGGTTTCTCCATAGGAGAGTCGCAAGGTTTTTTTAGATTCAGTTTACAGGAAGGGAGATTTATGTCTTACGCGCAAACTAGAACCCAGGCAAAAACTGGGTACAAGGCTGGGGTACAGGATTACCGCTTGACGTACTACACCCCAGACTACACGCCCAAGGATACGGATATCTTGGCAGCATTTCGGGTCACGCCTCAGCCTGGAGTTCCTTATGAAGAAGCAGCGGCAGCAGTAGCGGCTGAGTCTTCTACGGGAACCTGGACGACGGTTTGGACTGATTTGCTGACCGACCTCGATCGCTACAAAGGTCGTTGCTATGACATCGAACCCGTTCCTGGTGAAGATAATCAGTTCATTGCTTACATTGCCTATCCTTTAGATTTGTTTGAAGAAGGCTCTGTAACCAACCTGTTAACTTCCCTTGTGGGTAACGTGTTTGGCTTCAAAGCGCTGAAAGCTCTCCGTTTGGAAGATTTGCGGGTTCCTGTTGCTTACCTGAAGACATTCCAAGGTCCTCCTCATGGAATTCAGGTTGAGCGCGACAAGATCAACAAGTATGGTCGTCCGTTGTTGGGTTGCACCATTAAGCCCAAGTTGGGTCTATCGGCGAAGAACTACGGTCGTGCCGTTTACGAATGTTTGCGTGGCGGCTTGGATTTCACCAAAGATGATGAAAACATTAACTCCCAGCCTTTCCAACGGTGGCGCGATCGCTTCCTGTTCGTAGCTGATGCTATCCATAAAGCTCAAGCTGAAACCGGTGAAATTAAAGGTCACTACCTCAACGTTACTGCTCCAACTTGTGAAGAAATGCTGGAACGGGCTGAGTATGCCAAAGAACTCAAAATGCCCATCGTCATGCATGACTTCTTAACCGCTGGCTTCACCGCCAACACCACCTTGTCAAAATGGTGCCGCGCTAACGGAATCTTGCTGCACATTCACCGCGCCATGCATGCCGTCATCGATCGCCAAAAGAACCACGGTATCCACTTCCGCGTCTTGGCGAAGTGCTTGCGGATGTCCGGCGGTGACCACATTCACACCGGAACCGTTGTGGGCAAACTAGAAGGCGACAAAGCTATCACTCTTGGTTTCATCGATCTGTTGCGTGAAAACTACATCGAGCAAGATCGTTCTCGTGGTGTGTACTTCACCCAAGACTGGGCATCGATGCCCGGAGTCATGGCAGTCGCTTCCGGTGGTATCCACGTATGGCATATGCCTGCTTTAGTCGAAATCTTCGGCGATGATTCCGTGCTGCAATTTGGCGGCGGCACCCTGGGTCACCCTTGGGGTAATGCTCCTGGCGCAACTGCAAACCGCGTTGCCCTCGAAGCCTGCGTTCAAGCCCGGAACGAAGGTCGCGACCTGATGCGTGAAGGCGGCGACATCATTCGTGAAGCTTGCCGTTGGTCTCCTGAGTTGGCAACCGCTTGCGAACTGTGGAAGGAAATCAAGTTTGAGTTTGAAGCACAAGACACCATCTAAAGATGAGTTCTGAGTGATGAGTTTTGAGTTTTGGGTTACAGGAACGTTTTAAGCATTAAGTTCTCAGTGTGTGAAGCCCGATTTTCTGGTTCTTTTAGCAGAGTGCTGATAGCCAACGTTGAACCCTAACTCAAAATTCAAAACTTAAAATTCAAAACTTTCTGATTTATGGATCTCAAGCAAATTGCGAAAGATACAACCAAAACCCTGATCAGCTACGTGACTTATCAGGCGCTGCGAGTGGTGATTGCCCAGTTAGATGAAACTGAACCGAAACGGGCTTATTGGTTACGCCAGTTTTCCCTTCGAGTCAGCGTTCAAGATAGCGAAGTGTATCTAACAGCGCTTTTTCAAGAAGAACAGCGGATCGCGTTTCGCCTGCTAACGGTACGAGAGCATATTGTTGAAGAAATGGCAGATTACCTACCGGAAATGCTCCGCACGGGAATTCAGCAAGCCAACTTACAGCAGCGGACTCAACAGTTAGAACGGATGACACAAACCGATCCGACTGCATCTGCAAACCATCCTGAACAAGCCGAACAACCTGAACAGGAATCTGGCTATCAACCCGACAGCTATTAGCAAATTTCTAGAAGCTGTTGATTTCAACCCTAAACCTTTAGACATTACCGAGGACTTTCATGAAGACTCTCCCTAAAGAGCGGCGCTACGAAACTTTTTCTTACTTGCCTCCCCTGACGGATGCTCAAATCGCTCGTCAAATTCAATACACCATTGACCAAGGTTTCCATCCTGCCGTTGAGTTTAACGAAGACTCCAATGCAGAAACCTACTATTGGACGCTGTGGAAATTGCCCATGTTTGGCTGCTCTTCTCCCCAAGAAGTGCTAAACGAAGTGCAACAGTGCCGCTCGGAATATGGCAATTGCTACATTCGCGTGGTTGCATTCGACAACATCAAACAGTGCCAAGTCATGAGCTTCATCGTTCACAAACCCGGCACCACTGGCAACACCAGCGGCGGCAGCGGCTACCGCTACTAATTTCACGACTTAATTGATTGAAAAAAGGTGGGCAACAATGCTCACCTTTTTTGTTGAAAGTGTTTGATTTGTTAAATGCGATCGCTATTGTCATACCAATTTAAATTGATCCTGCGATACATAGATTGCCTGTAGGAGCGAACCGCAATGCGCCCCTACGAGCATCTGCAACTTTACCTAATCAAATTGGTATCAACTGGGTATAACCAAACTATCTAACAGCAGTAGGTTGAGCGTGATCACAAGATTGGTAAAGTCAGCTTGACACAGGTTAAAGTTATCTCAAAGCTTTAAATAAGCGAAGAGTTGAGCAGGTTCCTAAACAAGGGAGTAGTGGCTAATGGGCAAAACATCACTCTATGATCAAGACCTTCTAGAATGGACGGGGCAACAAGCTGAATATTTAAGGAAGGGTTGCTGGGCAGAGTTAGATGTTGAGAATTTAGTAGAGGAATTGGAGTCGTTGGGGCGCAGTGAACAAAGAGAACTTGGCAGCTATTTGCAGGTGCTTATGATGCATTTGCTCAAATGTCAGTATCAACCTGAGCGCAAAACCCAAAGTTGGGATATAACGATCTCTAACTGCCGAGATAAAATCCAAGATTGTTTAGAAGATACGCCTAGTTTGCAGCGTTTTCTCCAGGATCTAGAATGGGTAGAGAAATATTATCGACGGGCGCGTAGAGAGGCGGCAAAGGAGACACAAAAATCGCTAGAGATATTTCCAACTGCATGTCCTTACACGATTCATCAGATTCTCGACCCTAATTTGCCAACCTAATTTTTGTCACTGAAATTCATCATCGCAGTTTACTCTACGATCATTGCTTTGGAAGCTATTTCTAGGGATTATGATCAAAGACTGCATCAGTTTTATTTAGGTAGCCTGATGTCATATGTATGAGAGTTGGCGAATTCAGCATTGGGAAACCCCCATCTCCAATATAAAATTATTGACAATGGATTGATTAATTGATGATGGCTTGCTTTGGATTACGCTCGAAGCACCTCGATTATTGAATCGCTCACGTTGGTGTTTCACATTTGAAACTTATCCTGCATATCGCAATATTCTTGAAGAGTACCGAATAAGTCTTTGGGATCACCTGAGTGAATCTGGGCAGCATTGCGGAGCGACGTTTACGGTAGAGGAATCACCTTGGATCGCTTCATTTCGAGCAAGTGAACCATTGCTAGATGTTTATAATCCAAACCTCATACATTACGTTATTTCTACAGAGGATGATGTCATCGAAATACTGGCTCCTTCCGTAGAGGTAAAATACTTAGGAGATACGCCGTCGGATGTTCCAGTCGTTGAGAAATCAACGGTCTTTTACAACCTTTTACAACCCAGAAGATCGTGAGCAAATCGAGAAAATCTTTGAAGAAATAGTTGAGAATTAGGAAAAATATCAGGAGTAGTCTGTGAGTGTTTAGAATTCAATAAGCGCGAAATTTTCTGTGATACGGAGTTTAAATTTGATGGTGGAGCGATCGCTACAGATTGCTCTTAACATTCTTTGCCAACTGGGCACTAAATTTGACCGATCAACCGACGGAATCTTTAGCGCGATCGAAACCTACTCATCGGTGCTGAGTTGCACACTCCAACCCTATTGGTTTTGGATTAGTGCCTATAACAAATACCAGGCTCGGCTTAGTTAGAAGATAGAAAGAGAAGTATCAAGCGCTTTTGAAGAAGCGGATCAGTTCGCGGACATGATCGAGAACTTGACCATCGGTGCTGAGTTGAGCGATCGCACTCGTTTATGATGAGCTTAGTTACCAAAGGATATTTGAGATGGCGGAACGCTGGACAAGTGAAATGCTGGATCAACTCGCTGGTTTGGTTAGAGAGAATACGATCGCGATCGCTGAAATGAGAGACGGGGTTGCGGCAAATTCTCAGGCGATCGCTGAACTAAGAGTGGGAATCGCGGCAAACTCTGAGGCGATCGCGTCAAATTCTCAGGCGATTGCGTCAAATTCTCAGGCGATCGCTGAACTACGAGAAAGCGTGACCGAATTGAGAGAAAGCGTAACCGACCTACGAGCTTTATCGTCCGACTTGCGCGAAGGGCAGGCAATGCTGATGCAGATGATGATAGAGGAGCGGCAAGCAAGACAAGAGTTTCGTCAGATTACAAATGCGGCACTGGATAGAATTGATCGCACATTGGAAGAACTGCGCCGCGATCGCAATTAATCGACTATCCAAGAGACGCTATCCATCAAGCCTCTTTGAAAAAGCGGATCAGTTCACGCACATGATCGAGGACTTGTCCATCGGCGCTGAGTTAAGCGATCGCATTCATTGGAGGTAAGCCGATCAAGTCCAACTTCTACCTGTTCTTCTACTGAAGCATCTGCCATTTTTGCCTTGCTGCCCAAATCTGGATGCGATTGAATCAGTGATATCTGCTCAGCTTGGCTCAATCCATTCACAATCATCACCATCTTTTGGGGTAGATCGTCTTGGTCTGCAAATGGGCGCTGATCCCAAACTTTCTGAGCGATCGCGGGTGTATCTTCAAACACTGCTCCTAGCGCTGCCACAAAATCCGGCTGGCTCATTCGGTTTAGTTCAGCTATCAATAAGGCAAAGTCATGATGGATCAGTGATTTGGCATCCTTTAAGGTTTTTATATACCACGACTCAGAGCTACCACTGATTTATAAAAGATAAATCCAATGTACTAAAGTTGGTGCTTAGCGCTAAGTTAAGATGCTCCATTGCTTGAACAAGCCATTGCACATTTTCTCGTTTGCTAGATTCGTAGTGACTAAACAAAATAGAAAAGCGTTTTTCTAGGTTCGGTTTAACTTTGCGACAAATCAGGACGATTTTGAGCAACAAGCCGGTTGCCATAGCGGGTCCAATATTTGAAAGTAAATCAACAAACACAAAATGACTCGGTTTTTGGGAACTCTCCACAACCAAAAAATTGAGCAGTTGGCTACAGGTTCTAACGATGAGAAAATCATTGACGCGGTGAGCATTGCTTTCTGGTAGTGCCGCATTTAGTTGAGCATACAGTTGATTGTTAAATTGGCGATTTCCATACTCTGGATCTACTGAGGCAGTCATGTATTGATAGAGATCATCCTTAAAGGAATGGAAGGAAGACGTTTGAGAACTGTGAGTTAAAAAACGTTGTGCTGCATCTCGATACGTATCCGATCCCTGCGATTTACCTGCAAAATGTTTCACGGCTACACAAAGGGCTTCATCACTCAGCAACGTTGGATTTTTGGCAGGCTGCAAGACTCGACTGGCAACCTCAGGGAGATTGCTGCGGCTAATCTGCGATCGCCGCACTTGATAAGTAACAAATTGAGATAGATCAAGTTCATATTGGCGCTCTGCCCTAGCCTTTAAATGACGAATAGTTTGCTGTTGTTCCAAAGTGCTACCTTCTGCCAGCAAACAATGTTCGTATAGATAAGGATAACGATGAATTAGCTTACCTAAGGGAACGCCTAAAGGATTGGCTTCAGTATTTTGGCTAGTAACCTGAGCTAAACGCCGCAGCGCCAGATATTGATCACTCTCTACAAAGTTTTTAACAAGCTCCCGTAATCGACGAACAGAGCGCGATCGCGCATATTCTCGTGTAGAAGGAGCCGCCGCCGACTCAAAGACTTCTATGAGTGTAGGAATATAAGTTTGATATTGAGGACGAGCTTGCCAGCGATTAATTAAGATATGGCAGCAACGGTTTAATACAAATCGAAATTCTTGATCAGCAGATTTATTTGCTGCAATCTTTTCAAGTGCCGCACTAATTTCTGCATTTGGGTAATCTGTGCCATCAATAAACAGCAAACGAAAGCGCTGCACTAAATCATTGGGCAGCTCCGATTGCACAAGACGCAAGAAATGGTCATATAAAAGCTGTTCAGCTTGTTCAGCTTGTCTTGTATGGCGGGTTGTCCAAGTATTCACGGTAGAAGTCCCAAATTCAGGAACGGAAAAGAAATAAGCTCAACCTGTTTGGACGACTTAACTGGAACTATGGGTTTAATTCTAGTCGGAAGTCGTAGCATTATGAAATGACGATTAAACAATTTGGGAGTAGCCAAGCTAATATTCAAGCTGAAAATTATTTCTAGCTCGCTATTTCAATGAATTACACTCAATTTAAACAGGCTGTGGGGATGTTGAAAGCCACTTTGAAAAGCGTCTACTACAAATGCTTTTCTGACAGATTGGAATTTTTTGCAGAAAAGCTTCAAAAACCGATTCTAATTCATGACCTTAAAGCTTTCCCCATTACATCGGGTTTTTAAGTGCAACTTCGCACACACTACACAAAGATTTGAATGGGATCACAATTCCTTAACACAAGCGCCTAGTCTTCACTTTGGCTGAGGCGGTGTAGGTTTAGAACATCACTCAGCTTTTTGACTTGAGCAAAAGTACGCTCAAGCTGATCATGGTTGCGGACATCGATCCCTAAATCAATCACTGCCGTTTGGTCGGGAAAGGTTCTGACTTGGGCATTGCGGACATTAATGTTGTTGTCGGTTAAGCGAGACAAAATGTCTTTGAGTATACCAACTCGGTCAATCACTGTAATTTGTATATCAATCGGGTAGGTTTGGGGGCGCTCTCCCGCTTGAGTGGAATTCCAACTCACCGGAACCAGGCGATCGCCCGGAACTTGCTCAACATTAGAACAGCCTTGTCGGTGGATAGAGATGCCTCGGTTGCTGCGGGTGACTACCCCAATGATGCGCTCACCCGGAACCGGGGTGCAGCAGCCTGCCAAGTGATAGAGCAACCCTTCCACGCCAATAATCGGAGATTTGCAAGGTGAAGGTAGCAGGGCTTTGGATGTGGTTGGAGGCAGCAATAATTGGGGCGCAGCGGCGATCGGCTGTTGGGCTTTGACCGTTTCTCGGAGGCGATTGACTACGTGATTGAGGGTGATTTCTCCATAGCCCACGGCGGCTAGCAAGTCATCTACGCTGTGATAATTACATCGTTCTACGGTTGCCAACATGGGTGCGGATTTAAGCAAGGCTTCAAATCCGTTTTTGCCTAACTCACGCTCTAGCATTTCTCGCCCACGCGCTAGGTTTTCGTCGCGGTGCGATCGCTTATACCATTGACGAATCCGGTTACGGGCGCTCGTCGTCACCACAAAATTCAACCAATCTAAGCTGGGATGAGAACTTTTATTCGTCAGAATTTCAACAATATCTCCATTTTTTAACGGAGTATCTAACGTCATCATCCGACCATTGATCCGAGTTCCTGCACAGTGATTGCCCACTTCAGTATGAATCCGATAGGCAAAATCTACCGCCGTTGCCCCACGCCCCAAGGACACGACATCGCTTTGGGGTGTGAACACATATACTTCACCATCAAACAGATCTTCTTTGATGCTTTCCATATATTCCTGAGCATCTTTCAGGTCACTTTGCCAGTCTAATAGTTGGCGTAGCCAGGTAAACTTTTCATCCGTCCCCGTCATGTTCCCGTTTGAATTACCTGCCTCTTTATATTTCCAGTGGGCAGCGATCCCATATTCGGCAATATGGTGCATTTCTAAGGTGCGAATTTGCACTTCTAACGGTCTACCTGTGGAGCCAACTACAACCGTATGCAAGGATTGATAGCGGTTTGGTTTGGGTAAGCCAATGTAGTCTTTGAAGCGCCCAGGAATCGGGCGAAACATATCATGAACGATCGCCAATGCCCGATAGCAATCTTCGTTGGCTTCTACAATAATCCGAACCGCAGCAACATCGTAAATTTCGTTATAGCCCTTTTGTTGACGCTGCATCTTTTGGTAAATGCCATAGAGATGTTTAGGTCGTCCGCTGAGGTCAAACACCCGAATACCAATATCTTTTAGGCGATCGCGCAGATTATTTGCTAATTCATTAAGCTGCGTTTCGCGATCGATCCGTTTTTCTGCAACTAATTCCTGAATGCTGCGATATGCTTCTGGCTCCAAATACTTAAACGAGAGATCCTCCAATTCCCACTTCAATCGCCCGATCCCCAAGCGATTCGCCAAAGGAGCAAAGATTTCTCGCGTTTCCAAAGCAATTTGACAGCGTTTTACGTCCGACAAATGCTCCAACGTTCGCATATTGTGTAAGCGGTCTGCTAGCTTCACCACAATTACCCGAATGTCTTGCGCCATTGCGAGGAACATCCGGCGAAAATTTTCTGCTTGACGCTCAGTTTTGCTAGAAAAGTTGAACTTAGAAAGCTTGGTCACCCCCTCCACTAAAAGGCGAACTTCCTTACCAAACTGGGCTTCTAACTCATCCGATGTGATGTCGGTATCTTCCACCACATCATGTAGAAACCCTGCTGCAATCATGGCGCTGCCGCCGCCCAAATCGCGCAACAGTTCGGCTACGGCAACCGGATGCATGATATAGGCTTCTCCTGAAGCGCGGTATTGCCCTTGATGAAGACGGTGGGCAAACTCAAAAGCACGACAGACTAGATCGGCATCAGTGCGAGCCGTTTGCGCCTCACTACAATCCGCAGCTACCTGACGGGTGGTTAGGCACACTTGCAGCCATTCGGGGACGATAAAATCAGAGGAAAATGCCGGAGCCGTAAGGTTCATGAGATCGAGCAGGTGATGATAAAAGGCTCAAACAAATGGATAGCTATGTCACTAATCTAGCTTGAGAGATTAGCTAGCTATGCTAAAAAAACTGTGAGGAAACAAGACCTGAATCGATCGCGTTGGAAATATCTTTGGATTATGCTGCCAATTGTATAAAAAAGGGCTAAAAATAAAAACTTTAAAGCTTTATGAAAGCAATGCTGTTAGATGATGGGAAATAAATTGCTTTCACCACATCTTAGCAACACAAGTAAAATTTTCCACAGTAAATCTATAAATTGTCGGTAGCTTCCTCTACTTCACTTTCAACCGAATTTATTGGCAAATCGTCAATTAACCCAACAGGAGGGGTAATTTCGATCCGGCGGCGATGCAAATCAACGATGGGCACGATCGCCATTACAAACGGAATCAGCACCGTAGTTGCTTTTGGATCAGGACGCTGCACTTCCAACAGGTGATTGCCAGCAGGAATCATGCTAATCACTGTGCCTACCAAGGTTTGTGTTACCTGATCAAACACGTCTAGCCCAATCAAATCTGGAATATGAAATTCACCTTCTTCTAATGCAGGGCGATCGCCTTCGGGCACCATTAGTTGAGAATCGCGCAAACCTTCAGCCTCGGTGATGGTGTTGATTCCTTCTAGCTGCACCACATATAAGCCCTTGCCATCTAAATAACGCCCACGCAGCAGTTTGATGGGCTGCGGCTCTTTTCCTCTAGGTCGCAGTAGCCAGCGTTGACCCGGTTCCAAAAAGCGTTCCGGAAAATCGGTGTTTGGATACACTCGCACTTCACCTTTTAGCCCTTGCGTTGAAACAATTTTGCCCACTTCAATAAAACGATCGGTCATAATAACAACTCAACAAAAGGCATGATAGCGATCGTAGTACGAGTTTGAGGCTTTGATCGCACCAATGCAGAGTGATGACACACAAAAGCAACCTATTGACAACAGGGTAAGGACGATAGCCTCTGTAGCCGCATAAGGTTCCTAGTAGGATTAGCATTAACATCAACCAGAGCGCGGTGTCTTTTGCCTTTGCCTTTACGGTAGTCAGGGATTTGCTTGAGGGTTGCAATCAGGTCGAGCGGTTGAGTCATGGGAAACGATCGCCTACTTCAACCCATTTTCATTTCTATCAGGACTTCCGCAGATCAACCGAAATTTGCCCCCCAACCCTACCAATTCTGGGGGAGCTAGAGATCAAAGTCCCCCAGGATTGGGGGATTTAGGGGGCGAGTGCGTAAGTCCTATCTATTCTGAGTCAATGAAACCACCCTGCTCTCCCGCTCTGGGAGAAGGGGTTGGGGGATGAGGGCGTATTTGCGAAACTGGGATGCACCCTTTTGAATTCGTGTTGAAGGCGATCGCTCAATTGAGCGAGGGTGGCAAAATTTGCGACTTTAATCTACTACTTGAGGAAGTGACAGAGCCGTTCTAGCCTTCAACCACTGCAATACAGTCAATTTCTACCAGCAAATCTTTTGGCAGCCGAGCTACTTCCACACAAGCACGAGCAGGCGCATTAGATTCACTGAAATAGCTGGCATAAACCGTGTTCATCGGCACAAAATCATTCAGATCTTTTAGAAATACGGTGGTTTTAACCACATCGTCTAAGGTTGCCCCTGCTGCAACCAAGATCGCTTTGAGGTTGGCGATCGCCTGTTCGGTTTGTTGGGTGACATCGCCTGCGCCCACAATGTTGCCTGTCTGTGGATCGAGGGCAATTTGCCCCGCCACAAATACCATTCGACCAGAAGCCGCGATCGCTTGATTGTAGGGACCGACCGGAGCCGGAGCTAAATTGGTACGGATTACTTCACGAGACATAAGGAAAACCTTTGAGTTTTGAGTGTGGGGTTCTTCAACATTCAACATATCTCCTACGCAGACATTACACGTTGGCGTTCGCGAAGCGTTGTGGCAGGTAATAGCCAGTCCAAAGGACTTACGCCATTCGTAATTTGTCACAACCTGGGGCGGATTCCATAGTTTCGATAGCGTAAATAGTCTTGCAAAATGCGATCGTGATCGAAACACAGATCGGTTGGAATTTGCCAGGGTTCAAATAATTCCACATGTTTGGCATCATCGCCAGCCTTTGGCTCCCCGATCGCCGTTGCCAAAAATACGATGCTCAACGTATGCTGACGCGAGTCGCGGTTTGGGTCAGAATATACATAAAACTGCTCCACCAGTTCCACCTGCAATTCGGTTTCTTCGGCTGCTTCTCGCCGCGCTGCTGTTTCTACCGACTCGCCATAATCCACAAAGCCGCCCGGAATCGCCCAACCCAACGGCGGATTCAGCCGCTCAATTAGCACAATCGGACGATGAGGGCGATCGCGCAGTTCAATGATGATATCGACCGTGGGCTTAGGGTTGCGGTAGGGCATGAAAGCAGGAATTAGGTGTTAGTTTTGAGCATGATACAGTCAAGCCATTCAAATTTCCGCTAATCTCTATCTTGAGACTGCTTGCTGAAAAATTACTCTGATTCAGGATAGATGGAGCAGCCTAACAGCAGGTTTCAGGTTTTAGGCTGTAGCGGTAAAAAGATTTGTTGATGTCCTACTGTTTATCCTGGGCATTTTGGGTATCGCCCTATCTTCCTCAACCCCGTTCGGAATGTCGCTTTTTGCCATTTAACTATATAGGTTTGTCATGTCATCACCCAGAGCCAGCGGCGTTTTACTCCATCCCACGTCCTTTCCCGGTCGCTATGGCATGGGTGATCTCGGATTAGAAGCATATCAATTTATTGATTTTTTAGCCGCTAGTGGGCAGCAATATTGGCAAGTATTACCTTTAGGACCGACTGGATACGGCAATTCTCCCTATATGTGCTATTCCGCATTGGCAGGCAATCCTCTTTTAATTAGCCTGGAACTGCTGCAAGACAGTGGCTTTTTGGTGGATGGCGATTTGTGGCACGTACCAGAATTTTCGGGCGATCGCGTGGAGTTTGAAAAAGTGATCGCTTACAAGATGCCGCTGTTTCATAAAGCCTGCAATGCTTTTAAGGAAAAAGCCTCCGGAGTGCAGCGCACCAAATTTGCGGGATTTTGTGAAAGCAAAGCCTATTGGCTAGATGACTATGCCATCTTTATGGCGCTGAAGGAAGCTCATAGCGGCGCGAGTTGGTATCAGTGGGAGCCAGAATTAGTCACGCGATCGCAGGCAGCATTAGAGCAATGGGGAGAGCGGCTTAACTCTGAAATCACCTTCCACAAATTTTTGCAGTTTGCCTTCTTTTCTCAGTGGTCGCAGCTTAAACAATATGCGGGCGATCGCGATATTCAGATCATCGGTGATATTCCTATCTACGTCGCTCACGATAGCGCCGATGTTTGGGCAAACCCAGAAAATTTTTGCCTAAATAAAGAAACCTACGAACTCGACATGGCGGCAGGCGTTCCACCCGATTACTTTAGTGCCACCGGGCAGCTATGGGGCAACCCGGTTTATAACTGGGAGCATTTGCAACAAACCAATTTCAAGTGGTGGGTTCAGCGCTTTGAAGCCATGCTGGACTATGTGGACGTGATTCGGATTGATCACTTTCGCGGCTTCGAGTCTTTTTGGGTCGTGGAACTAGACCCAGAGGTTGCCCCAGAAGACCGCACCGCCGAAAAAGGCGAATGGGTCAAAGCACCTGGAAAAGATTTTTTTGAAACTCTGCGAGAAAAGCTAGGCAAGCTGCCGATTTTGGCAGAAGACTTAGGCGTGATGACTCCAGAAGTTGAAGACCTGCGAGACACGTTTGATTTTCCTGGCATGAGAATCTTACAATTCGCCTTCGGTTCAGATCCTGGCAATCCCTTTCTACCGTTCAACTATCCGCGCAACTGCGTCGTCTACACCGGCACTCACGACAACGACACCACGGTTGGCTGGTACGAGAGCCGCGAAGAATGGGAACATGAGGCAATTCTTCGCTTTTTTGGGCAGATCAGCCCAGAAGGAATTCATTGGGATTTAATTCGGCTTGCCTTTAGTTCTGTGAGCAATCTAGCCATTATTCCCCTGCAAGACTTTTTTGGGTTAGGCACTCCTGCCCGCATGAATTACCCTGGTAAGCCTTCTGGTAACTGGGAATGGCGATATTGGGGCGGCTTAATTACGCCCGAATTGGCAGAACGGATCAAAAGCCTAACTCACACCTTTGGGCGTATATGTCAGCCAAAAGGCACTCAAGAGTAGGGGTATAAAATCTATCTTTGCGGAATTTCAACCCCGCTTATGACAAAGATTGAACTGTTCCTAAAGACGGTATATCTCACCTTAAAAGATGCCTATTCTACTGACGTGAGTTGGGTGTTTTTAAGGGAAGTTTTATGAAGAACGCTTTTGTTGGTCGCTTAGTAGGCTGCTTTGTCACTACCAGAACAACGGTAGCAGTAGGGATCATAGCAGGTGGATTCTTTGCTACAGGGGCGATCGCGGCAGATATTCCAACAATTGGCATGGAGCAAGTCAACTCCGTTGCTCAATTAACCGATGTTAAGCCGACCGACTGGGCATTTCAAGCGCTGCAATCTTTAGTAGAACGCTATAGCTGTATTGTGGGCTACCCCGACAAAACCTATCGCGGCGATCGCGCCCTCACAAGATATGAGTTTGCCGCCGGACTAAACGCCTGTCTCGACAAAATTCAAACTTTGCTTGCCGCCGCAACGGCTGATTTTGTCACCAAAGAAGATTTGGAAACCGTTAAACGACTGCAAGAGGAATTTGCTACCGAGCTAAGCGCCTTACGGGGTCGTGTAGATGCATTAGAAGTGCGAACCGCCACTTTAGAGAAACAACAGTTTTCAGTGACCACTCGGCTCTCTGGAGAAGTCATCTTTTCCCGTAGCAATGTTTTTGGAGGCGAGAATGCCACGGGTTTTGGAGGCGTTCCAGTAGACGCAGGCAGGGGCGTTGGGGTTCAGCAAAATCGGGTGCGGCTGAATTTTCTCACCAGTTTCAATGGTCAAGATTTGCTCACCACGCGCCTAGAAGCTGGAAATGCTATTCCCATCCTGGCATCAGGTGGGACAACGGGCGGCGCGAATTCTGCCTATTTGCTTTTTTCCAACGAAGGGCGGCTTGCCTACGACAACACCAGCGTCGCGACTGCTAACAATTCAGTCAACCTGAGTTTGCTGAGCTATCGCGCACCTATCGGCAATTTTGCAACGGTGACCGCGTTTGCCAGTGGTGGCTCCCACTTCCACTATGCGGAAACGCTGAGTCCTTATTTGGATGATGAGGATGGCGGCAATGGGGCGCTGAGTCGCTTCGGGCAATTTAACCCAATCTACCGAATTGGTGGAAATGGAGCCGGAGCCGGAATCAATTTTAAGCTGGGCAATATTTTTAAGATCGACGCGGGTTACTTGGCAAATCGGGCAAATGATCCCAGTCGCGAGGCAGGCTTATTTAACGGCAACTACTCGGCGTTGGCGCAGGTATCGATTCAACCAGGCGATCGCTTCGGTTTAGGGCTAACCTACGTTCATGCCTACAATAACGCGGGTGAGTTTCGCTATGGTGCTGCTGGCACGGCAACCGGAACTTTCCTCGGCAATCTGCTGCCCAATTCTCAAGGAGCCTTGCCCTCGCCGCCTAACCGCCCCACTGTCAGTAATTCATTTGGAGCGGCGGGCTACTTTAAACTCAGCGATCGCATTGTGCTAAGCGGCTGGGGCACCTATACCCGCGCTACTTTTTTGAGCGGCGGCGGCGGCAAAGGCGATATTTGGTCTTATGCCGGAGCCTTGCTGTTTCCTGACTTGATCAAGCGTGGCAGTTTGGCGGGCATCATTGCTGGAGTCGAGCCGACGCTAAAAGGCGTGGAACTTGCCGGACAGCAGCGCACGGTAGTTAATCGCGATGAGGCTCTCCATGTCGAAGCGTTTTATCGCTATCGCGTGAACGATAACATCTCGATTACACCAGGGATCATCTGGCTCCCAGCCTTAAACCAGCGTGCCGATAATGATGATGTCTTCATCACCGTCGTGCGAACCACCTATTCTTTCTGATTCGTAAGTGAGCGGGCAATATCGCTGCCAGTGATAGACTGGCAGCGATACACCTAATCTTTGGCGAGGTCAGCATGAATACAGAGTTCACTCAAGTTTTTGAGTTAACCCCCTCGGAAAAATTGCAGCTTGTTGAAGACTTATGGGACAGCATTGCCCAATTCCCAGAGCAAATTCCCGTGCTTGATTGGCAAAAAGAAGAGCTTGCCAAGAGAAAGGTTGCCTACTCGCAGAATCCTGACTCAGGCAGTTCATGGGAAGCAGCCAAAGAGCGAATTCGCAACAGGCAATAGGGTGCTTAGAAATCTGATTATTCTGCCAGAGGCGGAACAAGATGCAGCCCAGGCTTATGTTTGGTATGAAGATCAGGAACTTGGCTTGGGCGAAGAGTTTCTTCGTTGTGTCGATGCTTGTATTCAGTTCACTCGGCGAAGCCCAGGGATGTATCAGGTCGTTCACGAAAACTATCGAAGGGCTGTAGTTCGGCGCTTCCCTTACGTTATTTTCTATGAGCATTCAGATACTACAGTTATTGTCTACGCAGTTTTCCACTGTTCTCAAGACCCGAAGAAATGGCGTAGTCGGCTGCCATAAAGATAAACGGGCGCGGCAGAGTAGTTGTTGATTTTGCCCTGTTCCCTTTGGGAAGGCTCCGCCAACGACTACGCTCAGGGCACATCGGTTAGTGGGCTGAGCGTAGTCGAAGACAGCGGGTAGTTTGTTTGCTAGAAATCGCCTTATTTGTTGGGCATTCGAGGTTATCTGCGGTGGCTCAACTGGGTCGGTATTAAATAGACCGTGGTTAATTACAGCTTGGCTCAGCACTTTTGCCAAATTTCATCTACTCTCAAGATAGGGTTTATGAAAGAAGATCAGCGTGTCCCAGTCTGTTTCTGAGTCTTTAGAAGTTTTGCCAGTATCGCTAGAACATTCGCCCACTTCTGCGAAAACGATCGCGATCGATGTGACGGGCATGATGTGTGCGGGTTGTGTGCGTTCCGTTGAGCAAGCCTTAACCCGCAGTTCGGGGGTAGTTGCCGCAACGGTCAATCTGGCGACAGAAGTGGCGACGGTGCAATATATCCCGGAAACCATCACGCCGATCGCCCTAGCAAATACGCTCACAGAGGCAGGGTTTCCCTCTCAGCCACGCTTGCCAAAAGGCGATCGCGATCGCTCTGAAGCATCCCCTCCAGAATTTGATCTGAAACAACGGCGGCAGCAAGAAACGCGACAACAGATTAGACGATTGGCGATCGCCACCCTGCTATTGTTCCTGTCGGCATTAGGACATTTAGAGCAGCTTGCAGATATTACTTTGCCGGGACTCAGCAATATTTGGTTTCACTGCGGACTGGCGACTCTGGCTCTGCTGTTTCCGGGTCGCGCCATGGTAATCGATGGGTGGCGAGGCTTGCGCCGAAATGCCCCCAACATGAACACCCTCGTAAGTTTAGGGACGCTGACCGCCTATTTCACCAGCCTGATTGCGCTCCTCTTCCCGCAGTTAGGCTGGGAATGCTTTTTTGATGAACCCGTAATGCTGGTTGGCTTCATCTTGCTGGGGCGGACATTGGAACAACAAGCCCGTAACCGTGCTGCCTCTGCGTTTCAATCTCTATTGGCACTGCAACCGACGATCGCCCGTTTGATTCCTGCCCAAAAATCATTAGGCAAGGAAACCCTAGAAACTCCGATGCAGGAGTCAGTTGCACCACTCGAAATTCCGGCTGAATCGGTGCGTGTGGGTGAATGGCTACAGGTTTTGCCTGGAGATAAAGTCCCAGTAGATGGAGAAATTGTCGTCGGGCAAACCTTGGTGGATGAATCGATGGTGACGGGGGAACCGACCCCAGTAATGAAACAGGCGGGCGATCGCGTCATTGCAGGCACACTCAATCAATCGGGCGCGATCGCCATCCAAGCCACCCGCACTGGCAGCGACACCACGCTTGCCCAAATCATTGCCTTAGTAGAAACGGCTCAAACGCGCAAAGCCCCGATTCAAAAACTCGCCGACACGGTTGCCGGATACTTCACCTACGGCATTCTAGCGATCGCCACTCTCACCTTTTTGTTTTGGTATTTTATCGGCACTCACCTGTGGGCAGCAGAAATTGCTGGCATGGGGCATTCTGTTCTAGGCGATGGGCATTCAGTATTAACCCATTTGTTTACGATGCCGAACCATATGCTTCACCACTCCGGCACCCCGTCGCCGCTGCTGCTTAGCCTCAAAATTGCGATCGCGGTCTTAGTCGTCGCTTGCCCTTGCGCCCTCGGTCTTGCTACGCCCACCGCGATTCTGGTCGGGTCTGGCATTGGTGCCGAGCGTGGCTTGCTGATTCGCGGCAGCGACATTCTAGAACGTGCCCATGCCCTGGACACCATTGTTTTCGACAAAACCGGCACCTTCACCAGCGGCAAACCCACCGTCACCGACTGCTTAGTCATTGCCCCAATTCTGACTCAAGATAGCTTTGCCTTGCCGTCTTCTTCCAACCCGCAACACGCGACACCTGACCACTCACTACCCACTCTCGCCACTCGACCGCCACTCGTCACTCCTGCTTCCCTCCTCCAACTCGCCGCCACCGTCGAAAGCGGCACCCGCCATCCCCTAGCCTTGGCAATTCAACAGCAGGCGCAGCAACAAGCGATCGCCCTGTTACCCGCCCAAGATTTTTTAACCGTTCCAGGATTTGGAGTAGCGGCAACGGTGCAGTGTGCCGGAGATCCTAGTCAGCCACCGCAACGGGTGCTGTTGGGAACGGCGGACTGGCTGAAGCAAAATGATATTGCGATCGCCGAGTCCGTTCATGTTCAAGCAAAAACGTTGGCTGCTGCGGGTAAAACCGTGGTGTATGTTGCTTTGGCGGGAACCGTCGTTGGCTTGATTGCCGTCGCCGATGTGCTGCGTCCTGACGCGATCGCAACGGTGACTAAACTGCGACAAATGGGGCTAACCGTGAAAATGCTGACGGGTGATCAGTCCGATACCGCGATCGCCATTGCCCAGATGCTCGATATTTCTCCGGCTGATGCGCTGGCAAACATCCGACCCGACGGTAAAGCAGACGCGATCGCCCAACTTCAGGCGCAGGGTCACGCGGTCGCCATGGTGGGCGATGGCATCAACGATGCTCCAGCCCTAGCCCAAGCAAACGTGGGTATTGCCTTGCACTCTGGCACCGACGTTGCCACCGAAACCGCTGGCATTATTCTGATGCGCGATCGCCTGTTGGACGTGGTAGAAGCAATCCACCTCAGTCGTGCCACATTTAATAAAATTCGTCAGAATCTCTTTTGGGCATTTGCCTACAACCTCATCGGCATTCCATTGGCTGCGGGGCTGCTGTTGCCGAGCTACGGCATTTTGCTCAGTCCTGCTGCTGCGGGTGCGATGATGGCATTTAGCTCAGTCAGTGTGGTCACCAACTCACTGCTGCTGTATCGGACGATTTCTCCTCAAAACCAAACTTCTTTAGATTCCTAAACAAAAACTTTGTATCTTAAGCTCTGTATCTTCCCCTAATTGATCAGCATTTTCCGATAGGCGATCGCGAATAAGACAAGGTATGATCATCAGCTATATCAGAGTTTTTTCTTTATTGTTCAGTTGCATCTCCAAATGCCTACTGCTGCTTACCAAAGTCATCTCTTCATTATTCAAGACGATAAGGGTCGTGCAGAGATTACCCTAGATCGTGAGCTTCACGCAATTGGTCGTGATCCTGACTGTGATATTCGCCTAGTCTCTCAATTTGTTTCACGCCGCCACGCTACGCTAGTGCAGTTGAGCAACGATGATGGCACGTATTGCTATCGTATTGTTGATGGGATTCCAGCGGGTAGAGCAAGCTCCAACGGTTTATTGATCAATGGTCACAGGCTCCGCGCCCGTACTTTAGAGCATGAAGATGAAATAGTATTCGGTCCTAACGTGACTGCAACCTACCTGTTGTTAAGACGAGAGGAGGTGATAACAGCGTTACCCGACGAATATGACATTACGCTAATTGGACCCAATATGATGGGATACCCGGACGAGGAGCCTACCAATAGCAACAAGCTGTATCAAGTTAAGTTAAGTAGAGCTAGGTTGAATCAATACGAGCTGAATAAAAACTTTGGTTGAGGGCTGAAACCTTTACCTAGTGACAGACTTTAGTTACTCCTAGGATAGGCAAAGTGCAAGTAACACGATGCGCGATCGCAAAAAAGCCATCCAATCCTGTTTCGTTCACTTCAATTACAGCCGTTTTCGCACGAATAGACCACAGATTGTAGGTTGGGCACTGCCCAAAACTTTTGCGGTGAAACGCTTCGAGAAATTGTGGGCACTGCACACTCTACTAAAAATCGCTGTAAGTTAAACCTCTTTCATTCAAAAATTCATCTACGCTAAATTTTAATTGTTTAGCTATAGTAAATTTTCAACCATCACAGCTTGTAGTCTAGTTTAAATATCTATATTTTTGCATTTACTTAAGCTAGAGCAGTCTGCTTATCAGCTTTTTATGCGGTTTCAAGCTAAAATTTTCAACAGTTCATTTTTTTTGACTTGATCAATTTTGCTGTTTCTTTAAGAAAACGCTGTGTCGCTCCGAGCATTAACGCCTTCTGAACCGCATCAAAATCATATGCTCATTATTGAAGATGATAAGGGGCGGCGTGAGTTTGTCCTAACTGCGCCACTTTACTCAATTGGTCGCGACCCTAAGTGTGATATTCGGTTGGTCTCCCAGTTTGTTTCTCGTCGTCATGCAACCTTAGTGCAGCTACCTGCCGAAGACGACGGTTTTTATTATCGGATTGTGGATGGAAATGCAAAGGGTAAAGGGAGTGCCAATGGTTTGCTGATTAACGGGCGCAAATTGCAAGCTCAAGACTTGAAGAACGAAGATGAAGTCGTATTTGGTCCTCAAGTTCGGGCTATTTACTATTCGCTGCAACGAGATGTTGTGTTGACTGTGCCGCCGGATGAATGGGATATTACCTTGATCAGCCCCAATATGGTGGGTGATCCAGAAGATGACGATCTAGAAGATGACGACTAGCGCTAAAAGCGTTTGATTACTAGCCTGCCACAGCTTCAATGATTTGCCAGTGGTTCGCGTCTGTGATCGCTTGGGTAATTTGACTAAACACTTGCTGGCAATGATTATCGAGATGCAGAGGCAACTCTTCATTTTTAACCACAATACTCATGTGAATTTCGCGATCGGTGATCACTGTTTTATCAACCAGCACTTCTACGGTGACCAGTTGATGAAACGCGACGTTGCCTGGAATCTCTCTCGCCATGAGATAGTCACCCGTTTGATAAATGACGTTAAAACGACAAGATTCTAAAGTATCTTTCATTAACGGTTGAAAGACACTGACCGGAGTCAAGATTTTGAATATGCCAGTATAGCGAGCCATGTATTTCTGGACTTTCAACAATTAGACCCTGCCATGATAGCGTTCATTCTGTTCTAGTCAAATGGCAGATAGACTAAATTCCACTGAAGTGAATTTTTCCACTGAATTAAACGTGATCACAAATTTATGCCAGGTCGATTAATTGTGTTTGAGGGTGTTGAGGGCGGCGGCAAAACTACCCAATTAGAGCGATCGCGTCAGTGGCTAATTGAAAGCGGTTGGCTTGCCTTTCTGCAATCAAACGGGTGGGTGCAGCAGCTTGTTGTTACCCGTGAACCCGGCGGCACTGATTTAGGAAAAGGGCTACGGCAACTGCTGTTGCATTCAACCCAGGAACCTATTCAAGATCGAGCAGAACTATTGCTGTATGCCGCCGATCGCGCCCAGCATGTAGAAGGAGTTTTGCGCCCCCACCTCACGGAAAATAGCTTGATTTTGTGCGATCGCTACACTGACTCCACCATCGCTTATCAAGGCTATGGACGTGGTTTAGACCCAACGCTGATTAAACAGCTTAACCACATTGCCACCAATGGTTTACAAAGCAACCTCACCTTCTGGCTTGATCTTGACGTAAAAACCGGACTCGACAGAACCCACCAACGCGGCAAAGCCGATCGCATTGAACAAGCCGATCTCAACTTTCACGAGCGCGTACAGCAAGGTTTCGCGGCTCTTGCCCAAGCCCACCCCCACCGCATCGCTAGAATTAACGCCACTCAACCCGAAGCAGCCGTTTTTCAAGAAATTCAGGCGATTTTGAGCGATCGGTTAACGAAGTGGTACGGGAAAAGGGCATAGGGGATTAGGTTATAGCGGTCAGCGGTCAGGAGTCCTTGAATACATTCCACCTCGTACTTCTCTTTCACTCCTACTCTTTTTGTTCTTCGTAATTCGTCATTCGCCATTCGCCATTCGTCATTCGCCATTCGCCATGTCTTTCTTTTCTTCCTTGATTGGACAATCTCAAGCAGTGCAACTCCTGACTCAGGCGGTGGCAAGGCAGCGAATTGCCCCGGCTTACCTGTTTGCTGGCTCGGCTGGAATTGGGCGGGGGATGGCGGCGGAATGTTTTATTGATCTGGTGTTTAGCCAGGGCAAATCTTTGGAGCAGAAAGCTATCCTCCACCGTCGCATTCAGCAGCGCAATCATCCCGATTTGCTGTGGGTAGAGCCGACCTACCTGCATCAGGGAAAGCTGTTTTCGCTAGCAGAGGCAGAAGCCGCAGGATTGAAGCGTAAAACAGCGCCGCTGATTCGGTTAGAGCAAATTCGAGGAATCGCCCGTTTTTTAGCGCGATCGCCCCTCGAAGCAGAGCGCTCAATCGTGGTGATTGAGCAAGCAGAAACCATGGCAGAAGCGCCTGCGAATGCGTTATTAAAAACGCTGGAAGAACCGGGGAGAGCTACCTTGATTCTAATTGCACCTGGAACAGAATCTTTATTGCCAACCTTAATCTCTCGCTGTCAAAAGATTCCGTTTTTTCGCCTAGCTTCGGAGGATATGCTGCAAGTGCTGCAAACAACGAATCAAGCGGAAATTTTGCAGCAGCCTGAAATTTTGCAGTTGGCACAGGGTAGCCCCGGTGCAGCGATCGCCCATTGGCAAAAGCTTCAAGAGCTTCCCGGTGATTTATTACAGAGTTTGCATCAACCCATTGGCTCCCATCGCGAAGCCCTCAGCCTTGCCCGTCAAATTTCCCAAACGCTGGAATCTGAAGCGCAACTGTGGCTGATTGATTACTTGCAGCAGATTTGGTGGCACCAGATCACCCGTAAAATGCAGATTACGACTCAATCTGCTTTATCGCCACTCCAACATTTAGAGCAAGCCCGTACTTATTTAAGGCGGAATGTTCAACCCCGGCTGGTGTGGGAAGTCACTTTAATGGCAAGAGTGGGCACTTGAAAAATTGCTGCCGACGAGCAACCCATCTCAGTAAAATAGAGAGATTCTTTCTAAAAAACAACCCATTTGTAAATTGCTATGACAGCAGATTCAGGCAACCCTGATTCAGGACAAGACTTTCAAGCCGCAAAAAATGCCTTTGACCGGGGAAACTACCGCGAGGCGGCAGCCGGTTTTGAGCGGACGTTAGCGCTGGTAAATCCCAATTCTATTTTGGGCGGCGAGGTGCAGATGTGGCTGGTGACTGCATACCAAGCAAAAGGGCAAATGAACGACGCGATCGCCCTATGCAAACAGTTGACCCATCATCCCGATTTGAAAACTTGTAAGGAAGCAAAACGCATTCTTTACATTTTGGAAGCGCCTAAGCTGAAAGCGCGACCAGAATGGCTGACTCAAATTCCAGATTTGACTCAACTATCGGAAGGTGAAACCCGCGATCGCCCTAGGGATCGTTTCACGAATCGCATCGCCAATGGCACAGCATTTTCAGCAAAACAGCTAGAGCCTAAACCTAAACTCATAGATGAGCCTGTAGACAGCAGCCAGGTCAATACAAAAGATAACCAATTTGTTTGGGTCGCGTTGATAGCGGTTTTAATTGGGTTAGGGAGTCTGTTGTGGATGGGATGGAGTGCCTAAGCATTCAACTTTTTGGGTTCAGGGTAAAATACGCCGAAGTGGGCGATCGCACCGCATCAATCAGCAACAAGAGCAGGAACAGGAACAGGAACAGGAGAAATTCCCATGCAAATAAGAAAATGGCTAAATTCTTTCTCATTTCTGGTGCCAAGCATGGGACAAGCGATTTGTGAAACGTTAGCGAAGCTTTGCACAGGACTCCCTGCGGGAATCGCCGCAACCTTCGCCACCATTCGGACTAGCTGCCTATTGTTGATCCTTTCCATCTCGCTGTCTGGCTGCATTGACTACGACCTAGCAATTCACTATCGCAGCCCCAATCGGGGAGAATTTGTCCAGCACATTCAACTCAGCGAACGGCTGAAAACCTTCAACAGTGAAGTACAGCAACGCTGGATTGAAGCTATTGAGCGAACTGCCCAAAAGTTGGGAGGCAGGCTACAGCGTAACCCTACTGGGCTTATGGTTACGATTCCTTTTATCAGCAGTGCTGATTTGGAGAAGAAGTTTAATCAGTTTTACAGCAGATTGAGTCAGTCTGCATTAGTAGAAACCGACAGCGGCATTCCTTCTGTGACTGGGCATTTAGTCATTCAACACAGTAATTTCCTTTTAATAGAGCGCAATCGGTTGCGATACGAAGTTGATTTGCGATCGCTCGGTGTCCGTTCTACAACGGGTGATGTTTTGGTCAGCCCCACGTCCTTGATTAACCTCGAATTTAAGCTAGACACACCCTGGGGATCTCGAACGAACGCCAATTCTGAAACCCTGAAGCCGCGATCGCTCAAGGGCGGAAAGAGACTCATTTGGACATTGATTCCCGGTGAAAAAAACTTGATAGACACCATTTTCTGGATGCCCAACCCCATCGGTTTAGGCAGTCTTGCCATTCTGCTTTTCGTGCTGTTAGGCAGGTTTCTCAAATATCCTCAACCATCCGAAATCCTTCATCCGCCTACTCAGCAAGCCTCCCTTTAGTCTGACTCCAGCTTTCCCTTGCCCTTTCACTCAGCGCTCCAATGCGACGTTTTCCTGACCTGCAACGCATTCTAATTTTAGGTTTGGCTGGTCCTATTGCGGCTCTCAACATTTGGTTGATCAGTCAAGTATTCCGCTACTTTGAAGGGCTGATCACGCTCCTAGTTGCTTCGGCAATTCTGGCATTTCTGCTAAATTATCCCGTGCAGTTATTTCAGAGAACCCGCCTCTTGCGTAGCCAAGCAGTCACAATTGTTTTGTTTATGACAGTCACGGTTTTGGTGATTGCAGGCGTAACCTTGCTACCCGTAATTGTGGAGCAAACAACCCAGCTTTTAAATCGGATTCCAAATTGGCTGGAAGCGAGTGCCAAAAATTTGCAGGCGCTAGACCTGATGGCAAAAGAACGCAGTTTACCGTTAGATTTGCAAGGATTTAGTCAGCGGATTAACGACCAAATTCAAAGCCAGTTGAATCCATTAGCACAACAGGCGGTGGGGTTGGCATTAGGAACGTTGAATTGGGCGCTGAGTAGCACTTTCGTTCTAGTTTTGGCGTTTTATATGCTACTAGATGGCAATCGTCTTTGGCGAGGTGCAATCAATCATTTGCCTAAGCAGTATGGGGTGGCGATCGGCGACTCTCTACAGAATAATTTTCATAATTTTTTTATTAGCCAAATTTTGCTGGCGGTGTTCATGATGATAGCGCTGCTGCCCATTTTTCTCGCCCTACAAGTGCCGTTCGCTTTGCTGTTTGTAGTGTTAATCGGGATTTCTGAAATTATTCCCTTAGTAGGTCCGGCGCTAGGAATTGGACTGGTGCTGCTGCTGTTATTGCTGCAAAACCCTTGGCTGATGGTTCAGGTGGCGATCGCTGCCACAATTTTGCAACAAGTGCGAGATAATATCCTCGCCCCAAAACTCATGGGCGATTTTACAGGGCTAAGTCCCATCTGGATTTTCATCGCTCTACTGATCGGGCTGCAAATTGCGGGCTTTCTAGGGATTGTCGTCGCCGTCCCGATCGCTGGCACCATCAAAGGCACTCTAGATGCCATTCATCAACCGTCAGCGCTGCCGTTGCAAGAGAAGGGAGAATAGGGGTCGGGTGTCGGGGGTCAGGGTTTAGGCAAGGAGACTTGTTTCAACATCCATCCTTCGTCATTCATCCTTCGCCCTTCGCCCTTCGTCATTCGTCATTCGCCCTTAAAGAATTGATCACTCTCAGCCATTTGTTGCCGCTCTCTGGTAAAACTTTTATCAGCAGGATTGAATGATTTGAACATCAAGACATATGAAACAGGTTAATTTTGTCGTCATTTTTGTGATTTGTCTGGCATTGGTTCTATTCGGAATTGAAAATACTGAGCTGGTGCCCATTCGCATCGTTAAAGATATTCAGTTTCAAGCACCTTTGTCGATTGAGTTGATTTTGGCAATGGGAATTGGGGCAGTGCTGGCATGGGTGTTTAGCGTGTGGACTCGGCTGCAACGCATGGTTGAAGTGGGTAAAGACATTCGCGTTCGTGAAGACCGGATTCAAGCCCTAGAAAAAGATGTGGAACACTTCAAAGCAGAAATTGAGCAGCAGCGCCTATTACCAGCGGCTCATTCTGATGCTCAAGCAACTGATGCTGAATTGGTCACCTGATCTGGCAAAGCTTAATTGATGGGTTATAGCCGTAGCCACGCGAGGTGTGGCACAGGCGAGTCAGAAAGCCTACCCAGAATCAGCATTTCACCCGTTTGGCTTGTCCTAAGCTTTCTGACCAAAGCTATATTGACCTGCCAATATTTGTTTGTAGATAATTTTGAAATGATCGAATGAATATGGAGGGGTTGGTCTTATGGCTGCCCCTACAGGTAAGGGCACCCACAAGTAGAAACAGGCTAACGAATGACTGCGATCGCGGCGGTTGTTTGCTGAATTTCTTGCAGTTTTCGCTTTGCTTGTCCGGTGGTCAATAATGCTTCTGCTTTTGTGATACCGGCTTGGATGGAAGGGCTAATGCCGCAGCGCCACAAATAAAAGCCACCGTTCCACAGTGCCGATTTCATTAGCTCGGAGGGCTGCCCTGCTAAAACAGACTGCATGGCGGCGATCGCCGCTTCAGCAGTATTTAATGGAACATTTGCTCCCTCAAATCCAAACTCGCGGGGCGTTAAACATAAACGCTCTAGTTCAGCTTCACCCGCAGTGCTTACAGCGCCCAACCCAATGATGGCGGTGCGCTCTCTTGGCAAATCGCAGCTACCTTCAAGCCCCTTGACTGTAGTAAATTGGCTGACTCGCCGCAGGGCAAAGGCATCTTGAAACATCAATTCGGTGGGCGGATGCACAAACCCAGACACAACATGGGCATTTCCTGCATAGGGGCACCAGATCAACTCCATGCTGGCAAAAGGCGGACGTTTGCCAATTTGCTCTCGATATGGAATAAGCCCGTGAGCTAAGGGAAAGTGGGTTGGAATATGAACAAAACCGATGCCTGTTTGCTCAAAGGTTGCTTGCACCTGAGACAAGGGCATCGTTGCCCAATTCATGCCCAATCCTTGCCAAAAAAGAATCAGTGGATCGCCTTCTTTCGTCGGCATTCGATCGCCCCCATGCAGCACCACCGGACAGCCTGCTGCCGCTAGGATTAAAGTTGTTAGCAAAATGATGGGTGTGGTGCGCGTTCTGCCGTCATAGGGCATCCCAAACACGAACGTCGGTCGGGAAGTGGCGATCGCCTGCAACGTAGGTCCCAGTTCTTCGTAAGCATCTAGCATTCCCGCCAGTTCTTCTCCCGTGGGGCGACGAATCCGATGAGCGATCATAAACGCGCCAATTTGGGCAGGGGTTGCCTCTTGCAACAACATCATTCTGGTAGCGGCGTGGGCTTCTGGGCGCGTTAGGTTGTGTCCTGTATGAGGACCACTCCCAATTTTGCGGAGCAGGTCTCTAAAGGCATGACTCATAGTGTTCTCTCAATTAACCGTTACGACCGACAGGTGCTAAAGGTAAAACCTGTGTAACTTGAGCAAGGTGATCGACCACCAAACTGAAAAAGTGTTGGATGGGTGGAATTTGCAGGCGATCGCGGGTAGTGACCATGACAACCTGCCGCGTTAGGGGTGGATCAGTCAATGGCTCCGCACCAACGCCCACATAACCCGACGCGATCGAACGGACTGCCAACGTAGGATCGGTGTAAGCCTCAACAAGTGCCGTTTCAGGCAGTAGCGCCACCAATTCACCTTGCCGCACAACTCCTTTAAAGGCATCGGGGGTATTTAACTCTAGCGCTGCTTTGAGGGTTGCGCCACGCCGTTCAAATTGCTCTTGCACAATCCGCTGCATCCCGTAGCCATCTTTAAACACAACCTGCGGATATTTCGTCAGTTCCGACCAGGGGATCGCGGGATAGGCGGCAAGGGGATGTGCTGCGGCGATCAAAACTTTGATCGGTTCTTCGTAAAGAACTTGCACGACCATCTCAGGACTCATGGTCAAAAAGCGATTGTTCATGACGATCGCCAAATCGACCAAGCCATCTTTCAACACTTTGAGGGAGCGATCGCTACCCAACGCCGTTACCCGCAGTTGCACATTGGGATAATCTCGACAAAACTGCTGCAAAACGGGCGGTAATTGATGGGCGCAAATGGAATGAATTGCTGCCACACAAAGTTCTGGCTGTTTGCCTGCCACCAGTTGGGCTACATCCTGCGCTGCATTCTGCCATTCCTGACAGATTTTTCTGGCACGCGGCAGCAGCAAATCGCCCGAAACTGTCAGCTTTGCCTGAGCCGTACGATGAAATAAGGGCGCACCCAAATCTGCTTCTAGCGCCTGAATTTGGCGGCTAATAGCAGATTGAGTCACGCCACAACACTGGGCAGCTTTTTGAAAACTGCCCGTCTCTGTTACCGCCAAAAATGCTTGTAATTGTTCTAAACGCATGAAATCCGTGTAGTTTAGGTCACACTTCTAATCCTGAAGTGACCTTAACGGATTCTTGCTAGCGACTTCCGTAGGAGTTGATACAGCTTATTTGGAAAACAGCTAAACCTCCGAGTTCTTTAAAGAACTCGAAGGTCTGGGGATGCTACGGTTATAGGGAAAATAGCTACCGAAATCTATTAGGATTCAAGCGTCGTCCTGGGCTGGTCAAAGCAGATTTTTTTAAGTAGGTGCCCGTACCGCCATCGGCGCGATCGAGAAAGGGGCGCAGGTTAATCGCGTTAGAGGTAGCGGCTTGAGAATTCCCTAGTCCCGGAATGCTAACGTTCAGCATCCGTGCTGCTTCGCCAATCCAGCCGCCTAATCCACCTGAACCACCATTCACAAAGGTGTTCACGCCTTGGGTTTGCTGTCCACTATCGGCAACGGTCAGGTTTTGAAACACGCGATCGCGGGTTGCAGTCGCATCCTGCCCAGTGGGAACCGTCAGCACAATCCGACAGCCCGAAGCTCGTTGAGTGGTTACACAAACAGTGTTGTAGCCATTTTCGACCGCCGTTTGCATATCAACCAACCCATCGGGACGGTACTGTTCCAATCGGCGACTAATTTCACCGCAGCGCTTGATTGGGTTCCAGCCGCCGCCCATGTTGCTGGGCACTGCCCAAGGATAAGACTGTCCCGGCTGGCTTTGGGGTTGATACATCACGGTATATTGCCCGTTCACAATCTGGCAGCTAAAGCGCGTACCGCTGAGAGCCGATCCCGCTGGACTGCCGCTGGGTGTTCCAGTCGGAATTCTATTGGGGTTGCCATTGGCAGGAACGCCGCGCGAATTCTCGGTGTTTACAATGACATCATCTGAGGTGCCAGGTTGCACCGTGGAGCTTGGTGGCACTTGGCTAATAATTCTTGGGGTGGGAGATGCGATCGCGGTTGTAGCTTCACCGCCCAGTAGCACCGCTATCCCTAACATTGCGACCACGGTTTTATAAGATTGAGTCAGCATTGTAGATATCTCTAGAATGAACAATTAATTGACTGAAGAAGGGCAATCTAGCAGGGGATACAGAGGAGCTGACGAGGCAAACAACTAAAAGTTCCCGTATTTAAGCAGACTTCAACAGCTTATTTGCAAATAAAATAAGCAGAGGGCTTTGATTCAATAATGCTAACTAATCTTTATGAGTAGCTTTTACAAAAGTTTATTTTTGGCAGTTAGGTATCGTATACTACGCCATGTGGCTAGCAGGAGTGAGAGATAAATGTCGGAGGCAATTAAGCCCCTGACTGCACCCAGGGAGTTGATGGGCGCACCGGGCGATTTTAATCCCACATTGCTGATGTTCCTTGTGGCGATCGCGATCGTGGTGGTTTCTACAGTAGGATTTTTTTATTGGCATTGGGTAGACTGGTGCTGTTTTGTGATGAACGTCGTTGCCTTGCACATGGTGGGCACAGTGATTCATGATGCCTGCCATAATGTTGCTCATCGCGATCGCGTGGTGAACGCCATTTTGGGACATGGCAGCGCTTTAATGCTGGGCTTCTCGTTCCCCGTTTTTACGCGGGTACATATGCAGCATCACGCCAACGTCAACGATCCAGAAAATGATCCGGATCATGTGGTATCTACGTTTGGTCCATTGTGGCTGATTAATGCCCGCTTCATGTACCACGAGATTTATTTTTTCAGGCGCAGACTCTGGCGTAAGTATGAGCTTTTAGAATGGGCGATCGCTCGAATTGCAGTTGCCATAATCATCTACTTGGGCTGTCGCTATGACTTTATCGGCTACATTTTCAACTTTTGGTTTGTTCCGTTAGCGATCGTCGGCTTAGCCCTAGGGTTATTTTTTGACTATTTGCCCCATCGCCCTTTTCAAGAGCGCACCCGCTGGAAAAATGCGCGGGTCTATCCCAATTCCATCATGAACTGGCTAATCATGGGGCAAAACTATCACCTAATCCATCACCTGTGGCCATCCATTCCCTGGTATTACTACGAACGGGCTTACTATCAATCCAAACCACTGCTAGATGAGAAAGGCGCTCATCAATCCTTGGGTATCTTACAAACCACTAAAGACTTGTGTGGGTTTGTTTACGATGTATTTTTAGGAATCCGTCTGCACAAATCACACCAACCTGAAGAGACGTTAGAAGCCGTGAAATCATCCTTGGAAACACTCGCGATCGCCTCACCAGCAGATCCCGTAGAAGTAACTTCATCGCCTGAAGATGAGCGAAAGTTGCTGGTAGGTGTGGCGATCGACGAATAAGCCAAAGCCTACCGCTCTAAACAAGTTTGCAACCTAAATTTTGAATTGCCAACTCGGAGACCAAGATGAAGATTAAGTATGAACTGATTCTTTATGGTCGTTAAGTTGATCAAGCCTTCATTGCTGAAGTGCCTGAACTACCTGCTTGTATGGCAGATGGCGAAACTTATCAAGAAGCCGTGCAAAATGCTGAAGTCGTGATTCAACAATGGATTGAAACTGCTCAAGAATTAGGGCGACCCATTCCAGAACCTAAAGGTCGCCTGCTATTCGGATGAATCATTGATTTTGGGCTGAACCGGTCAATGCCAGGGTAGTGAGTTGAAGATTTGAAGGCGATCGCGAACATTCATGAATTATTCACAGTTTTCGTATCCAAAATATGAAACTCCGCTTCTGCAAGCCTATGAGAATCGGTTTAATGCAGCATTCGTAGCGCTGCATCCTTAGTTCAAGTTATTCGTGTAGAGAGCACAGAAGGCTGTCGTACAGTAGAATATGACGGTTGTATTGTGCGACACGAACCTTGATTGAGCGCTATACTCTGCCCGAAATGGGCAACCTGTGGACGGACGACTACAAGCTGAAAACCTGGCTGGATGTGGAGATCGCGGTGTGCGAAGCTCAGGCAGACTTGGGCTATATTCCAGCGGAAGCGGTGGCAGAAATTAAGGCGAAGGCGAAGTTTGATCCGCAGCGAGTGCTGGAGATTGAAAAAGAAGTTAAGCATGATGTGATTGCCTTTCTGACAAATGTGAATGAGCATGTGGGCGATGTGGGTCGCTACATTCACCTGGGCATGACCAGTTCGGATATGTTGGATACGGCGCTGGCGCTGCAAATGGTGGCTAGCTTGGACGTGATTTTGACGCAGCTTGAATCAGTGATTCAGGCGATCCGCTTTCAGGCACAGCAGCACCGCGACACGGTGATGATTGGGCGATCGCATGGGATTCATGCAGAACCGATTACCTTTGGCTTTAAGCTGGCGGGTTGGCTGGCGGAAATGCTGCGTCACCGCGATCGCCTCTCCTACTTGCATAACGACATTGCGGTGGGCAAAATCTCTGGTGCGGTGGGCACTTATGCCAATGTCGATCCGCAGATTGAAGCGCTCACCTGCCAAAAGTTGGGACTGCAACCGGACTGTGCATCTACTCAGGTCGTGTCTCGCGATCGCCATGCCAATTTCTTCAACCATCTGGCATTGCTAACGGCTTCGATTGAGCGCATCGCTGTCGAAATTCGTAACCTGCAACGCACCGATGTGTTGGAAGTGGAAGAGTTTTTCTCGAAAGGGCAAAAAGGCTCCTCTGCCATGCCACACAAGCGCAACCCAATTCGCTCTGAGCGGCTGACTGGCATGGCGAGATTGGTGCGCGGTTACGCCGTGGCTGCCCTTGAAAATGTGGCGTTGTGGCACGAGCGCGATATCTCTCACAGTTCCGTGGAGCGAGTGGCGCTGCCCGATGCCTGCATTCTGACCCACTTTATGCTGGTGGAAACCACAGATTTGGTCAAAAATCTGCTGGTCTATCCCGACAATATGAGCCGCAATCTAAACATCTATGGCGGGGTCGTATTTAGCCAGCGGGTGATGTTGACCCTGGTAGAAAAAGGTATGAAGCGAGAAGAAGCCTACGCGATCGCCCAATCTTGCGCCCACACTGCCTGGAATAAACCCGACGGCAACTTCCGCGCCCAAATTGAGCAAGACCCGCGTGTGACGGCACTGCTCACGGCGGACGACATCACCGCCTGCTTCGATCCACTGCACCACCTCCGCAACCTCGATCAAATCTATCAGCGCTTAGGAATATAGATACTATTTAGAGACAGGCTCAACTTGGGGAAGATGAGTGATGCGTTGTGCCGTTGTTATCGAAAAGGTCGAGGCTAGCTATGAGGCATATGTGCCTGACTTGCCGGGATGCATAGCCGTTGCCGAAATTCTATCAGAAGTGAGGGCTTTAATTCAGAAGGCGATCGCATTCCATCTTCAAGGCTTGCGATCAAATGGCGGAGACATTCCTGCACCAATTTCGCTCTGTGAATATATTGAAGCATCATGAATGCGATCGCGCTCTAACAAAATGGTTGCGGTCGCATTCAGAATGATGTCAAATGTCACTCAACCCCCTCGACAGTCCTCTGAAGCATTACCCAATGAAGAACCGCTGTAAGTTGTTGCAATGAAACTATTATGGCTGCACCGCTTCGCCCGTTAGGAGTTCCGCCCAATGCCTGGATGGTGGATGCGGCGATCGCCGATATCACACGTTCACCGCTGGAACCTCGCCTTATCACCTTACCCACAGAGACTAAAACTCTGCGGCTAGATTTGGCAAAAACCGCCATTTTGATCATCGATATGCAAAATGATTTTTGTCATGTCGATGGTTGGTTAGCACATATCGGTGTCGATGTGACTCCGACGCAGACGGCGATCGCGCCCCTGCAAAAATTATTGCCCGTTTTGCGGCAAGTTCAAGTTCCAATTATTTGGGTCAACTGGGGCAACCGTCCTGATTTGCTCAACATTAGCGCCGCCGCTTTGCATGTCTACAATCCAACTGGGGAGGGCGTAGGTCTGGGCGATCCTCTACCCGCCAATGGTTCGCCCGTGCTGATGAAAGACAGTTGGGCAGCCGCAGTTGTAGATGAATTAGAGCAAAAGCTCGAAGATATTTGCGTGGATAAGTACCGCATGAGCGGATTTTGGGATACGCCGCTCGATAGTATTCTGAAGAACTTGGGTCGAACTACACTGCTATTTGCGGGAGTGAATGTTGATCAATGTGTGATGGCAACCCTGCAAGATGCAAACTTTCTAGGATACGACTGCATTTTGTTGAAAGACTGTGCTGCTACGACCTCCCCCGACTATTGTTGGTTAGCAACCCTCTACAACGTTAAACAATGCTTTGGCTTTGTGACCTACTCAACTGAAATTTTGCAAGCAGTAAAGTGAGAGGTGAGAATACAGAATCTAAAACTTAGAACGCACATTCGCCGTCACATAATCCTATGAGGCATTCAAGAAACACCATTTATTCTCGCCAATTGCCAATGACTTGACCCTTTCCTATTGGAAAAACTCTATGAGTTCTATAAGCTGTGTGATTCCAGTTGTCAAATCTCCCAACGACTATCAGGCATTTCGGATTAGTCCGCAGGATACGAATCGATTAGCGATCGTATTTGATCCGCAAATTGCCAATATGTCGCTCACTTTTTGCATTGAGATTTTTGATGAGGGCGGCAAAACGCCACCCAATCGTCATCAGCTTGCGGTGGAAATGTTTTTTGTGCTGAAGGGCGAAGGCACGGCAACCTGTGATGGTAAATTAGTGCCGCTGCGATCGGGGGATAGTATTTTGGTGCCGCCCAAAGGCATTCACGAAATTCGCAATACGGGTGCTGGACGACTGTATGCGCTGTGCATTATGATCCCCAATGAAGATTTTGCGGAACTGATTCGGAGTGGCGTTCCGGCAGAACTGGATGACGAGGATATGGCAGTGTTGCGGCGATCGCCAGCCCCCGTGCTTTCCTCGTAGGCAACAACAAGCACCCCTAACTCAACTGGCATAACGACATAGATCTTTCGCCAGAGGAATTATCTGCAATTTATCAATATTCGACCTTACGCAGTGCCAGATACAGCCGCGATCTCGACCTTGTTTTGTGACACGGTGCATCACATCAACAGCCACGATTACACCCCAGCCCAAATCAATGCTTGGGCACCTAAAGATATCAACAAAGATATCAACATTGACTTTTGGGTAAACCGCCTGAGTCAATCAATCACCTATGTGGCTGAAGAGACGGATCAAATTATCGGGTTTGGCAATCTTGAGCCAAATGGTCATCTGGATTGCTTTTACTGCCACAAAGATTTTCAGCGGATGGGTGTGGGCAGTCAGTTACTTGCAACGATTGAAGCCACAGCGCGATCGCTGAAAATTCAAACTCTGTTTACAGAAGCCAGCATCACAGCGCGACCATTCTTTGAAGCAAAAGGGTTTCGCGTAATCACCCCGCAAACCGTTGAACGTCGGGGACAGTTGTTCCTTAACTTCGTCATGGAGAAGAGCATGATCAGTCCATAGATCAGTCCATAGAAAGGAGTTGCCAACCTCGGCGAGAGTTGCCAACGGCTGGGTTTAACGACGTGGTATGTTAGCGGTTGCCAACTTTAATGTTTTTGCCTTCCTCAGATGACTGAAACTGCTCTCCCTGATTTGATTCAACAAATGCTGCAACCGGGGTTTTATCCTCACCCGGTGACATCGATTCAACTGGTACAAACCCATGTCTCCTATATTTTGCTAACTGGAGACTATGCTTACAAGGTGAAAAAGCCCGTTAACTATGGCTTTTTGGATTTTTCCACTTTAGATAAGCGAGAACATTTTTGCCATGAAGAAATTCGGTTGAATCAGCGCGGTGCCGCAGATTTGTATCTAGAAGTATTGCCGATTACGGAGACAGCAGGACAGTTTCGCTTGGGAGGATCTGCCGAAGCAGTAGAGTTTACGGTACGGATGGAGCAGTTTCCAGAAGGCTCCCTGTTTACCGATTTGTTTGATCAAGGAAAGTTGACCGCAGAGTTGCTGGTGCGGTTGGCAAAGGAACTGGTCAGCTTTCACAAGAAGGGCGCGATCAATGATTACATTCGCAGTTTTGGAGATGTAGTGCAGATCCGGCAGGCGATCGACGAAAACTATGAGCAAACGGTTGGCTATATTGGGCGATCGCAAACTCAGCCGCAGTTTGACGAGACTAGACAATACACCGATCGCCTGTTTGCTGAACAAGCCGATCTGTTTACCAGCCGTGTGCAGCACAACTGGATTCGGGAATGTCATGGCGATGTACATTTGCGAAACATTGCCCTGTGGAATGACAACATTTTGCTGTTCGACTGCATCGAATTCAACGAGCCGTTTCGCTTTGTCGATATCATGTTCGATATCGCCTACATCATCATGGATTTGGATGCCCGCAATCGCCCGGATTTAAGCAACGTGTTTTTGAATGCCTACATTGAAGAAATGGGCGATTGGGAAGGCTTGCAGGTGTTGCCGCTTTATCTGAGTCGTCAATCCTATGTACGCGCAAAAGTCACTTCCTTTTTGCTGGATGATCCTACCATTCCCGATGCGGTCAAGCAAGAAGCGACCGAAACCGCTAAACGCTACTTCCGCTTAGCATGGGACTACACGCGATCGCCCCTAGGAACTGCCAGTGAAGCCCATCGCGGACAGATTTTTCTCACCACCGGGCTGTCTGGTTCCGGCAAAAGCACCTGCGCTCGACTGTTGGCACAAAAAATTGGCGCTGTGTATGTTCGTTCCGATGCCGTGCGGAAACATCTGGCAGGCATTCCCCTGACGGAGCAGGGTGACGCTGATCTGTATACTCCAGCAATGACTCAGCAAACCTACGATCGCCTGTTGCATCTGGGAATCACCTTAGCAAAGCAAGGCTACCCGGTGATTTTGGATGCCAAATACGATCGCCAAATCCTTCGCCAAGCCGTGATCCAAGCTGTGGAAGCGGTCAACGCAGAGGATTCCACCCAGCCCCTTTCTCTACAAATTTTGCACTGCACCGCTCCCTTAGATGTTCGGCAAAACTGGCTACATCAACGTCAGGATGATGTTTCCGATGCCACCCCCGATTTGCTACCCACACAGCAGATGGAACCCTTCACCGATGCCGAGCAAGCGATCGTTACCACTATCGATACCACCCAAGATTTAGCTATTAGTCTGTCAAGGTTGAAATAATCAATAGAGAGTGGATGGGGGAGTACGTAGACAAATAATCCAGCATATCTAACTCCCCGCACCTAACTATACTGGTTGCAAAACCGGATAATCCGTGTAAAACGCCAGATTGCCGGCGACGGAATCAGCGATCGCACCAGGCAATTTTGCAAGCAACAGCAGAATTATTAGAAGAAAAAGGCTATGGCGGCGTGTGCATTGAAGCGATCGCTGCCCGTGCAGGCGTTGGCAAGCAAACCATTTATCGCTGGTGGTCGTCTAAAGCTGCTGTGATTATGGAAGCCTACGCGACCCGTCCTGCAAAAAATGTGGCAACACCCGACACAGGTTCCGTGGAAGCAGATTTACACCAAATGCTGGCGCAGCTTTGTTTTGTGCTGACGCAGACCACTTCTGGCTCCGTGATTAAAGGCTTAATTGCAGAAGCGCAAAATAATTGTGAGGTTTCTGAAGCCTTTCGCGCCTATTTCGTTGCCTGTCGTCGCGCTGCAATTCGGACAATTTTGGAGCGGGGAATTGAACGAGGAGAGCTACGATCTAATTTAGATGTGGAATTAGCGATCGATACCCTGTTTGGTCCTATTTGGTATCGGCTATTGCTGCAACATACACCACTGGATGATGACTTTGCTGCTGCATTAGTTGCTCATCTTTTGGCTGGAATGGGTATCTAGTGGGTCATTTGGCATGAGCATCGCCATATTTAGAGGTTCGATTTCTGGAGATTGGGGAAGCCGTACAAGCACCTGAACCACCCAACTGATGCTGCCGTCG
>ENA-ORBV01002216-ORBV01002216.1-microbial-mat-metagenome-genome-assembly--contig:-NODE-2216-length-41437-cov-9.756697_pt1 | contig 41437 bp, 27 predicted proteins | sample MGYA00237777_ERZ505514 | MGnify/ENA primary metagenome ERZ505514 (study PRJEB26160, sample SAMN06269048) | microbial mat metagenome | isolation source: Oligotrophic lake microbial mat | place... | reverse complement strand
TTTCAAGCAGAAGACGGCATACGAGATTCGCCTTAGTCTCGTGGGCTCGGAGATGTGTATAAGAGACAGGTGCCGACGGAGAGAGGCGGGTCAAGCGTACGAGAGAAACACGAGGAGCGATAACCCGCTGTGTGAAAAGCGGATGAGGAATCGCGGCAGCGTGTGTGGGTGTGCTGGCCGGTGCCATCCGCGCACCACTTCGCGCTGCTATGAAGTGTACGTTCCAGAAAGCGGCAATGTTTCGGCGTTGTTCGGCGGAGCAGCACTATCGCGGGAGACGAGGTTTCCCGGGAGGGGCCACCGATCCCCGGGTTGAGAAGTGCGCTTTGCGCTCACGCGCGTTCCCAATCTCAGGCTTGTCGCGGAGAGCGGCTCCCTTTGCGGGCGGTGACAACCTCGGCCTTCACGCCCTTGGCCAAGAGCCATGCCCGTGCCTGCGGATAGGCGTCGAACGCGGGGAGCAACGTGTCTGCCGCGTGCTGGGCCTCGCTGTCCTGGCCTGGGCTGTAGTAATCGGGCAGGGCCTGGGTGAGTTTCTTCGCGCCGCTCAGGTACGCCTCGGCGTGCGGGTTGCTCTCCCGGGCGGCTCGCAGAGCCTTAGCCGCGCCCGCTTCGTCGTCCATCGCCACGCGAAGCAGCACGGTCGCCCAGGTGAAGAACGCACTCTCGTCCTCTTTGTACCGCTCCAGCCAGTGCGCGGCCCGAGCAGGCTGGCGGAGTTTGATGAGCAACGAAACGAGAATGTATCGCAGGCCGTTGTTGTCATCGGTGTTGAGTTCGAGCAACTCCTCGTAGTGCGAGATCGCCTCGGCCTCTCGGTTGGTGGAGGAGAGCAGGTTGGCCAGTTCGATCCGCGCTCGCATATAGGGGCGCGTCTCCATGAACCCCCAGAACATCCCTCGCAATTCCTTGAATGCCTTCTTGCCCAGTGACCGCTCGCCCGCGGCGACCGCCTGCCGCAGCCGATCCTCGAACTGCACCTTGCTGAGTTTTTCCGACCTGGCCAGCAGCACGAGCGCATCTACACAGTCGGGGTCGATCGCCAAGGCCCGTTTGCACAACGCCGCCGCTTTGACACCGCTGCCCGCCTCCATCGCGGCATAGGCCAGGTCCTGGGCTTCAAAGCGGGCGTCCTCGAGCGCGGCACGCTTCATGCGGGGAGCAGCTCGCGAGCCTGCGATGGTCAATCCCTGCGCGGCGAGTAGTTGCAACATTTCGTTGATCGTTCCCTTCGCGAGGATGTCGGGCTTGGTCGCCCCCCCTCCTGCCCCATCGGCGCCTCGCTTCGCACGCGGGCGCGGAACAGCCCCGCCCTCAGGCCGCAGCGCGGGCTGGTGTTCGGGCTTCGGCGCGGCCCTTTGGGGAGGCGTCTTTGCAGGCTTCTTGGCGGGCAGTTGGAGAAGTTTTTTTGACGGCGCAGGTGCGGGCGGATCGTCGGGGAAGAGGTGGTCCATGCACCATTATCCGCGCGATCCAGGCTCGGGGCGCGCGGTGGCACGCCCCGATGTTGGCGGAAGTTGCCACCGATCATGGCCCCGTCGGGCGAGGACGATGCAGCAGATTCGCTTCAGGCAAGAACACAAATCAAGCGGAGAGGGGGGGATAAAGTGCCCACATTGTGGCCGCCGAGCCTCCTGTGGGCGTGGATCGTCACATCGGCTCGTCTGGCAAGGTCTTATCATCCGTTCTGCTGCTGGCATGCGTTTGCGTCCGTATGGATTCGTATGGTCCAAACGGGGACAGATTCGGGGACAGAGCCTCGGCCGCACGCAGATCACGATCCGCCATCAGGGCCGTCTCGCCAAGCTCGACCCGGTGGGCATCGAAGTTGGCGAGCCGACGCCGGCGATTGGGCCGCATCGGCAGCACCCGACCCTTGCACTCGGGGCAGACCTCGATCTCTTCGACCGTCTCGACGCGATCGGGGATGGGCGTGGCGCGCCGACGGCCCTCATGGCCCATGCGTGCGCCCGGCTTGCCCGGTCGCTTCCTGCCCGTGGCCCCCTTGGCGAAAGCCGGGATCGAACCCGAGGGCGTGTGCGGGCCGATGGCCATGGGCACGCCCGATGCGCTCAGTTCGGCGATGCGGGCATTCATCGCCAACGCGAACGCGACGCAGACCTCACGTCCAAGCTCGTACACCCGCCCCGCACGCGCCGCGTCCAGTTGGCCGCGCAACGCCGCGTCCACCAGCGCTCGAATCTCGATCTGTTCTGCGGCGTCCTTGCCCATGCCACAGTTGTACCCACCTCACCACGTCCGCGCTACTCGGTCATTGTTCGGTTGCAGACGGCTGAAGAGATAAAAACTGTCTTGTGGAATCCGAGCATACCCTGAACGCAGCCCGCCTATGCGTACCCGCATGGCCGCCTACTCGGTTGTGTTTTATTGAGAGCATTGAACATTCCGCGAGCCGACTCGCATCTTGCCCAAAATTTTGGTATTCTGAAACCTCCGCCTCTCGTCCGAGGTCTGTCGAATCAACAGCGGAGCACCGCATGCTGAACAAGTTCAAGGGGACACTGCCCGTCGTTGCCGTATGCACTCGGAGAGTCCGTTGCTGCTCTCCGATTTTTTCAGTTACAACTGCGTCAAGACTGCCTGCACCTTTCGGGACTTAGGAGAACGTGTCTCATGCGACCTTCACCACTTTTGACCTCACTTGTTGTTGGCATTGCCGTGCTGCCGCAATTGCTGGGATGTTCTAGTTCGCGTCGAGGTATCCAGATCGAGACGAAGGGATGGGAGAACGACAGTGCAATCCGAATCGATGTGCTCGCGGCACCGAATGACACCGAAGTGGACAGTGCTAAGGGGTGGTTCGCCTCGAAAGAGCGCCAAGATGATATCAACGCTGGTAAAGTCTGGCACCAGCTGATCACGGGCAATCAAAAAATAACCTTCAACAGCGACGCAGATCAGTGGAAGAAGTGGGGCGATCCGGGTGCTCTTCGCATTTTCGTGGTCGCCGAACCGCCCGGTGGATCGTCGCTCGATGACAACCAACGGCTACTGCGGTTCCTGCTCGACGACGAGTGGCCAGAGAATCCGATCCGTGTCGAATTCACAAAAGAAAGAGGACTCAGGCTGCTGACAGCATCGAAGCGGCGCCCAAACGCTCAGTCTCGCCCGTAATTCAGAGGTTGTCTAACGTTGGCTACGCCAGAGCGGTACATCGCGGGCGGCTTTGAGTCTCATGCTGTCTTGCGGTCCGACAGCCTTTGCGAGACCCACAAGGCCCGACTCTTTGACCAAAAAGAACCGTGGTTCGTCGTAAAGGTCTGGAATCGCGCCGAGGGGCACTCGCCTCCGGACCTTGAGACTCTCGGAGATCTCCTGCTTGGCGGCGGCGGTGAAGGCTGGCTCGTAATCAACGAGCAGTTCTCTGACTTGCGTCGGCAATCGCCGCGGCCAATGTTGGTGTACCACTGGCTGCCGTCCTCCTTGCCAGATCTTGTCTCTGGAGAGGCCGAAGGACTAAGACCGACACCGACGCAAGCGGTCTCACTGCTACTCGACATTCTCAGCGCGCTCGCCGAGTTGCATGAGGGCGGCTTGCGCCCTCACGGGAACCTGAAGCCGTCCAATGTCCTGCTCGAGCGCACCTCGCACGCGTCATCTTCATCCCCAGGCTGGAAGGTGCGACTCTCCGATCCGGCCACCATGTCTGTTGCCACCAGCTTGACGAGTCGGCAGGCTGGCGAGGCAACCTCGGCATGGGCCGTCGATCGGCCGGCATTCACAGCCATTGCCGACCTGCTTCTGCGCGGCACTCGCATTCCCTCGCGGCGGCTTGATGGCGTATTCGGGGCAGTTCGTGAGCGACGGCTGCTGCTGCGAGCGTTGCAGGTGTCTGCCCGACTGGCAGCATCAGATCCAAGCGATCAACCTATCAGCACGGTCATCGCTGGCTTCAACCACGCTCTTGTTGATGCGGATCAACACACCCGTAGGCTCCAATCGCTGAGCACAGTAAGCGGTGTCGCGTCAGTTACGATACTTGTCGCAGCGGCTTTGCTTTGGGCTCTCGCTTCCTCCCAGAGCGACTTGTCTTTGCGTCAGACACTTGTGTTCGAATACTGGTTTTGGGCCGACAGTCTCAGCCACGAGAAATGTCCTGAAGACATACGTGTGAGCCTCAAGCCGAATTCCCATCCAGAGTCCTGGTGGCCAGCGGATTATATCCCATCGATGAAGACGAACCCCGAGGCTTCGAACATTCGCGAAGATAAGCATTTACAAGCGCAGTTCTACGCTTTGGATACGGCTACGAACATTCCCCAAGATGATGTGTTGGAAGCGCATTACATGGCTCTGCTCAGCGTTTTGGATGAAGTGTACAACAGCTTCTACCGCGATCTAATGCTGAAACGGCCGCCGGCCCGCTTCAATGCGAGAACTCCTCCGGATGAATCCAACCAGACGGAGCCCTCATCCAACCTGATCGAGACAGTTCTCGCGGCTAGGCTCGAGAAGATCTTTGGCCCGACTGATCGCGACAACAACTTCTACGGCACGAAGATCGACAACGTGGAAAAGGGTACACCTCCTGAGCCCTCGGCCGCGGAGACACTGCGGGATCTCCTGGATGAAGCGCGGAAGCAACTCAAACCCGTGCATGAGAAGCGGGAGCAGATCGGTAAAAGTATCGACAAAATACAAAGTCTGCGAAAAGCTAACAAAGAGACCGGCTTGACCGACGCGGCTGGACTCACTGTTGACGTCATTCAGAGCCTTGATGAGGAATCTACGAAATCACCCGACCTTGCCGGGGTCTGCAACAAGTTTGTCGAAAGCTACGACAAGTGGCTGAAGGACGACTCCGATCTGTTTGATGCGATCAAACACGATCCTGATGGGTTCTGGAAGGCCTGGGGGAAACTTTCTCCCCCCAACCCCGTCGATAAAGTCAAGGCATGGCGAGACCTCGCACGAGAGTGGACTAAGCCCAGCACAGAGGATCCGCGCGAAAAGTTGAAACTTTCGTTCACAGAGTTGTTGGATAGCTCCAACTCTCTTGCGGATGACGCTCGCGCCCTGGGCGTCCAGCAAGCAGAGGACCCCTCCGCAATTAGCGAGATCCTCAAAGGCATTGAACATTCCACAATCCGTTGGACGAAGCGGAATACAGTCCAGATCAACGAGAGTGCGCAGAAATGGGATGACCAGCTCAAAGAGATCGGGGAGCGGCAGAACGCCCTACGGCGGACGCTTCAAAGCGATCTATGTAAGAAAATGGATGACACCCTCTCTGACGAACGGGCAAGAGGGCACGGGTTGGGCGCCGACGTGCTTATTGCATTGGACTACTGGCATGAGCGATCGACGTTACTTGCTCGGCAGGGTGCCATTCGCGGCGTTGACCTCGTCGACTGGAAGTTTCATACCGCACGACTGCGCCAGTCCATTTGGGATCTGCTTGCTCACGATCGTCAACTGACACCCGCCGCTGCGGGGTCAAGGGCGAGCATCAGCCCAGCGGATGCGCAACTATATGTCGATGCGGCGGCACGGGGAGCGATCGCTGATGTCCTCTCGAACAGCGGTGCCTTTCAAGATGCCACCACTTGGGATAGCCTCATTGCGAGTGCTGACTTGCTCATCGGTTCTGCAACAATGAAAGCGAGTGCAGCGAACGCTGCGGCCGTGTCAGCCATCGGCCAAATCGAGCGAATGTGTGCCCTCCTTGACGATGGCTTGCTCCCCGCCGAGGCAGTTGGTGTCCTGGTACTCAAGGACTTCATCGACAACGTGGTTCGCCAGTCGCCGCTGGAAGAGATGCTCCGCGGTCTCGCCACGCATGCCTCTCAACGGGCAGATCTCATTGATGAGTTGCTGCGGACCCAGTCTCCACTCCGAGTCCCAGAGCTCTTAGAGGGCTTGGGTTCGGAAGGGGCCGACCCAGCCGCGGTAGGCGCGGCGATACGAGCACTGACCTGCTTCAAGCAGCAGTGGTGGAGCACTCCGGATGACATCGAGTTGGTCGGCAAGTTGGTCGGCGAGATGCTCTCTCGTACACATCTTCCCCCTTCGGCCTGGGCCGGCGCACGACTCATGCATGATTCCGCTGTTCTTTGGGAGTCTGCCGCACGCTGGTGGGACACCAAAGAAGGTAAAGAAGGTGATGAGGCTTGGATCTCTGCCCTACGCCATCAGGGATACATTGATGCTCTCTTGAATCGCGTGGGCTCCGACCAGACTCTCGCGACGCTGGTGGGTGATTGCATTGCCGCGGACGCTTGGTACGCCGTTCGTATGCGAACGAGCGAAGAGGTGACGATGATGGGTCGAGTCAAGGGAGCGGACGACGACCTTAAGAATCTCAACTCCAAGATTGCGAGTGCTGAGTACTCGCTCAAAGAACCGCTCAAGGAGCTGTTTGCTCTCAGAAGTCCCGCAATCAACTGGAGCGGCATATTTGGACTCATAGAAAATTCGTGGAGTCATAGCTGGAAGAGCGACGGCCTTGGAGACCGCGCGGTTTTCACAACAACAACGAAGGATGGCTTGCTCGAAGCGAGCTTTCGAGAAGTTCCAGGAAAGCCCGGAGTGTTCATGGCTGAGCATGAGTTCAGCCGCGGACTATTGGGACTATTGTACTTGGTCCGGCCTGATTGGAAGGAGCCTTATTGTGATTCTAAGGGATCCGGTGTCTGGCCGCACACGGATCCTGAGCGGCGACGTCAAGGCGTTGTGTTCTTCTGTTACACAACAGGGCAATTGGATGTGATCAAAGACGCAACAGACGCAGGGAACGAGGAAGCCAAGCAAGAGTTGGCTCGCTCTAAGTATACTTCGACCGATAAACTGAGCAGCATGCCCGCAACCTGGGTTTCTTATAGCAAGGCAACGAACATTGCAAAGAGCCTTGGCTGCCGCCTTCCCACCAAGGACGAGTATGCTTTGGCCGCTGATATAGAGTCTCGTGTCGACAGGAGTCGAGTGAATCTGAGAGGACAGGAGTGTCGCGATTACTGGCAACAGATACCAGTAAATGAGCATGACTGGACTCGACGGTTGGATGGAGGTGCCTTCGTTCCAAAGACACGTTTCACAGATCTGGAAGAAGGCACGGATAAATGGGTGGTCTTTGCTCCTGTTGCTCCTGTTGCTCCTGTTGCTCCTGTGGATGAAGAGGGCGGGGGTTTCGTTCATCTCTTCGGGAATGTAGCCGAATGGGCCGTTAACGGAAGTAAGGCGTGCGTTTTCGGTGGCTCCGCTGTTGCAGCGCCCCTTTCAGGAAGCTTTAAGAAAGAGCCGGACCCTTGGCTCAATTGCGTTGAGTACGACTCCGGCGATTTACTCTCGTACACCGATGTCGGTTTCCGCCTCGCGTTCGAAGCTCAGCAGGGGTTCGTCGTCGAGGCCCGCCGCATCCTCGCCAATGCACCCGAACTCAACAAGTGGTTGAGCGACACGACGCGACACTGAACGGCCGGGCCAGCCATTGCCGCCTGCTGTTGAGGGAATCACGACGAGTGTCAGTTTAGGTCCATCGCGTGTATGGTGCGGGTACACGCTGCATCTGGAGTGAGGGACCTCTACAGGTCGATCTGCCGGTGGTAATCTGCATTGCTTCTCATCGCTGCGACTACCGTTGACATCCCGTGGCGACAGATCACGTCCAACCAGCCGCACGAGGGCGCTGCAAGTTTTTCGGGGGGGGATCCGGCCTGCAGCCCGGTCAGGAAGCCACTGACCGGATCGCCTGCGATGCGGATGTTCTTCGCGCGACTGTTCACCGCGCACCGGCGAACGATCTGAAGGAACTCGCGCCAGCCGCCTGATTGCTTCGAGGTCACCGCGCTCACCATGCACGAATCCATGACACCAGGGGCATTGAAGCTCACGGCAGCATGACCGGAGTGGGCGGCGGCGATCAGTGCGAGTGCCCCGCCGAGAGAGTGACCCGTGATCATGTCACCCTTGGTCAATCCCACGGCTTGGGCGAGCTTAATTGCGTCGACGGCCTGCGGCGGAAGCCCACCTATCCCGATGGCCGAATCATCGAGTAGCGCGTCCCAGAGATCATCGGTTCCGCGGAATGCAAGCACACGGCATCCGTCATTTCGCCGGAAGATCGCAGCGTAGAAACCGAACAAATTTGTGCGGGTATCGGATCTTTTCCAGAGAACGCTTGGCTGAACGGTCGGCTGAAACGTCACTGTGCAATCCCCATCACTGTTGTATGCGGCATTGGCAACGTCAGCAATCTCTACGAAGGTCGGTTTGGATTGCGCAAAGCTCATATCGGATCCCCTCTGAGTGGCTTTCCGACGCCACTAAGGTTTGCAGTTCCCAAGCCCCAGTCCTCCCAGTTGGTTTTGCGCCACGCCTCGCTGTCGTACGCCCCATCGCCCCAGAGCATGGTCGGTATGCAGGACCGCTCCATCTTCTCCCGCAGCACCCACGCCTGACGCATCACCCTGAGCAGCACCAGCCTCCGCAGTAAGTTGCCCAGATTGTACGCCAGGCGAACAGTTGAAGGCGGACTTGGTTGTCGGTGAAACCGCTGCAACTCAGGCGAGTTCAGTTCAGCGAGCGATTATCCTTTTGCCGTCAATACTGATACTCACGCGGCGGAAGGAGCAGCATGTCGTAATTGTCCCAGATCATGTCGATCACACCGCCCACAGTGAACGCTGCGGAGATCCCATCGGCAATTGCCCTCTTCTTGAAGTTGTCTAGGACGACCTGACCTACCCGGCGATACTCCGAGCGGGAGGATGCACTGATTGCACTGTCATCGTATCGTCCGATCACCTTGGCAAGATCTTTGCGAGTCCGATTAGTAGAGTTGATTGCTTTTTTCAAGTCGTCGAGCTTGCCGAGCCTCTTGATCTGAGTCATGAACTTCAGGGCACCAAATACACCGGAGAGCTGTTCGATCAGTTCCATACCGGTCTCAACGGTCATCCAGGTTGAGTACTCCAAACCGCCGTTGGTCTTGAACTGTTCCCACTCACGAGGTGCGAATGCCCGGCCGGTGTTGATCCCGCACAACGCAGCGCTGTTGAGGGCGAGTGCACCGACCAAAATGGTTGCCGCACCCGAGGAGAAATAGATCGCCGCGGCGCCAGCACCGGCACCGCCACAGCTCTGGATCATTGGCCCCCAACGGCCCCAGAATGTCGGATCGCTCTGGTCCCCCGAATCGACTTTTGCACTCACCGAAGCACCCGAGGACGCCACGGTCCCGACTCGTGGCACTATCACGAGCAGAGGACGACGACGGTCGAACGGCTCACGGATAACCACCGGCTGGTGACTCGGATCAAAGAAGACAATGCCGCACAAGGCGGTCTCCGGGTAGAGGTCCGCAGCATCCGTCAGCCGCCGCTTGAACGCAGCGCTGTCGGGCTCCGAGGGCTGGCGACGGGCACTGGGAGACTGAATCATGTTTTACTCCATTGATACACCTATAAAAAACATTACTGTCTTGAATGCGGAACAGGCTCGATCCCGTCCACATTTTGCACATAAAAACAATCCTTTCACAATTTACGCCACGACGCTGGCCGTGCCTCCGGTCGGTGCTTCGTCCCTTCTTCCGGCACGTTCAGCGTCGAGCCCTACCCTTGAAGCCAGACTCTCAGAGTGACTTGTACGGACAACGGGAGCAGGTCATTAGCTTTTGAATCACTCCCATGACCGGCATCAAAGGCTGGGAGAATGAGGGACTGTCAATGCCAGTCACCCGGGTGCTTTGCGACGAACTGTGAAGGGCGACCGGCAAAGGCGTCTTGCCTCAGGGCTGTTCGAGCGATGGGACGAAGCCCATTCGCCCACGGCATCTCCAAGAAGGTTTGCCAGACATGCCTGATGACCCACTCCGGGACATTCCCAAAGTGCTCATTGTGTTCAACTGGCCCCTGGAAGTACCAGATGCCCAATGGAACCTCAATGTGCTCGACCACCCAGCAGCCGTTCCCCCAAATGATGATGTTCGCAAACATGTCGGCTTGAGTCACTGATTCGGGTCTCAGCGTCAGGAACCATGCCTCTGAGAGGTCGGGTCCAAATGGGCGCGAACGGCCTCCGTGGACGCGGTACCAGGTCTCGCGGTGGCTCGTGCACAGCTCTCGCGGTCCGGCCGAGAAGCCCTTTCCCTTCCACCAAGGATTCGACATGGTCAGTTCTCCGCTGTCAGTTCGAGCAGTAGGTCGGCATCTGATCTTGCCCTCAACCGAGCACCGTGGGACAGGCCGAAGCAATCACGCCACCGTGCGCGGTCGAATCACCAAGTCGCGCTGCAGGCTTGCCGCCAATGAGCACGGTTCCGGATCCGCTCGCGATCGTGTCCGGCGATCCGGCGCAGGCCGCTGTATCGCCGGCCACCGCCGCGGGCTGGCCGCCGATCAGGACCGTGGGTGCGCCGGGACCAACGATCGGACCGCCGACATGCGGCTTGGGACCAGGGTCGACCATCGGACAGGTGTGCATGTCCCCTACTCGCGCGAGCGGCCTTCCCATCGCCGTTCCTCCCGCCGCATCATCCGATCAATCTCTACCCCGATTTCGGTCGGTCCGAGTTGACTGGATGCGCGGCTGATCTGATCGAGGTCATAAGACCCTGAAATAAGTTCCAAACTCCTCGCCACTGAGCCTGATACACGCAGGAGGATCCATCGGGACTCGCAGCTTCACCCACTGGCCACTCGTATAGGGATACGTCGTCACAGACTCGACGGTCAGCACCGCTCCGGGGTAACAGCCAAAAAATAGCTTCGTTTCAGCATAGTATTTGCATCTCGTCCAACGCGAATGTTCCAGCAGCCTCGTGCAAATGACGGTTCGACCTACTTGAAGATCCGGAATCATCCTGGCCTTCCTCCCAACTCAGTGTTCCCTCACTTATCAGTCGGGACGCTCAATTGAGCTTGATCACTGGCCCCGAGATCGTGACCGACGCCGGATCAAGAACGATCTTGCTGGCCCCGCAGGTCAGGGTAAGCTTCGCCGAGGCTTCGATGGTGATCTCAGTCGCTGAGTGCTTCGAAGCCGCTTTGACATCGATCTGGTGTTCGCCCGTCACGTTCACACGACGGCTGCCGCTGACAGTCAGTGTGTCGTCTTTGCTTACATCTCTCTTTCTGTTGCCCTTGACTCGCGAGTGTTCGTCACCCCCGACCTCGTCGTTTCGATCCTTCAGCACCTCGTGCACCTCGTCACGCGTCGCGCGAAAATACAGCGTCTCCTGGCCGTCGGTATCGTCCATCGAGATCTCGTTGTACCCGCCCGAGCCATCCAGGCTCTGGGAGCGGATGGTCATGACGCCGGGAGCATCGGGTGTCTTCTTCGCGTTGCGATCTTCGCGGCCAACCGTCGAAACCGGCGGCGCATCGTCGCCGTTGTGGAGTTGGCCGACAATGATCGGCCGATCCGGGTCACCGTCAATGAAAGCAACCAATACCTCGCAGCCGATCCGCGGAATGGCAAGCATGCCCATACCCGGCCCGGCCCAAGGCTGCGCAACCCGAACCCAGCACGAGACGCTGTCATCGTCCTTGTCTGCGCGATCCCAATGAAACCGAATCTTCACACGTCCCAACTCGTCGACGTGGATTCGGTGACCGTTCTGGCTCCCAGTTCCGCGCGGACCAACGACGGTGGCCGTCTGCAACCCGATCATCAGTGGCTTCGATGCCGGCATTTGCGGTCGAAACGCGGACTTCGCTGGAATGCAAGTAAACTCTACCTCGTATGGGGGGCCATCCGCCGGAAGTCCCGACTCGTAGCGATGCCCGAGATCGGTCGTGTGACTTATCTCAACCACCACGAACTGTCGGTCTATGTCTCCCGAACGAGGAGAACGGGCGACGCGGGTTACAACGCCGGGAGCAAGCCCGGAGATGCTGCCGCGGCCGTATACCTGCTCGCTGGCGACTGTTTCAGCCTCGCAGCGGCGACGGAGCCGATCACCTTGCTGCTTGTCCGCGTACAGCCCAGTGAACTGAAACAGCTCGAGCAAGGTTGGGTCGGTCCAAGGCATCTGGCTGCGAGGAACTTGATACTGGGCTTGGAGGCTCTTTCTGGGCTCTTCATAGTCGAAGTCACGCTGGACGAAGTAACGCGAGCGGAGCTCGGATACCGATCGCCAGGTCGAGACGCTGTCGTCGGCGATTGGGCCTCCCGCTCCACCGCTCCATCGGATCTCGGGTTCAGGAACTACCGTCCTGTACTTCGCAACATCGGTCACCACCATCTGATGCGCCGAGGCGGTGTGTTCGAACCAGAAAAACAGTCCCTCCTCGGCAAGCAACCGGCTCACAAAGGCAAAGTCCGTCTCTCCGTACTGAATGGAGTACGGAAGGACTCGAGAGTTCTCGACGGTGTTGAACTTCACGGCGCAAACATCCGCGTGATCACGGAACAGCTCCGTTAGGATATCACGCACGGTTTTGTTCTGGAATATCCGGCAGTTGGAGCGCTTTGTCAGCAGCCATAGCCAAGGTACCACCGTGATCCGATACGCCCATTGTTCGCCGCTCGGAGTTCCTTCCAGAGGCTCAAACTGCGACACAAAGCCATTGAACCACCGAGTTTCCTTATCATCACAGTCAATGCCGAATGACAGTCTCTTTCCGACGATCGTTGACGGCTCGATCTCGGAACGATCAGAGAGCACTAGCAGTTCATACTCGAATAGCCGCGACAAGCCCTCGAATCCACGAAAGTTGACGAGCCGAAGGACGCCATCCCCGAGCGGCGACCGGAGTGGCATCCGTGCATGGCGAGAATCATCGAGAATCGCGTCAAACTGCACGGCGTCTTCCTTCCTGACCAAGTGGACTTGCATGCGACCCTCGCGTTATCCCTCCGCCAGCGAGGAGGGGTGACGCGGGAGTGCGAACTTCGCGAGCGTTTCGTCTTCCTATTCTACTGGTTCCAGTTGACCTAACAGATGCTGGCAGAAGCAACCCCTGCGTGAAGCCGACAGGTCACTCTGCGATGCTGCACTTTGGGGCCAGACACTCTTGAACTTGGGTGCTCATTGCTGAGAGGCGAACCTACGCCATCAGGCTGGCTTTGTCGCGGAATGGCCCTTCAGCTCGCCCATCCGGAAAAGCCGTGTATCCCCACTCGATTTCGCGGAATACCAAACCGAGATTCTCCGTTGGATCGCTGTCTGTGCACAAAATCGAATGATGACTAATTCGAACGGTCTTCAGTTTGATGCTCAAGAAGACTTCCCGCTTGGCGTTAATCATCTTCACGAAGTCGATCTGAGCGTCGTCAAAGGCCTTCCCTTTGGCGCAGGCTCCTGCGAGCAAAACCGATGCCTTGTCCATCGCCCGACTCAACTCGATCTGGCTGAAGCGCATTCGCCCATTGTCGAACCCGCCACCTCTGTTCATGTCCAACTCGTTGGTAATGGCGTTCGTCAGTGACTTTATCTCGATCCAGTCCTTGTGCCCCGGGTCTTCCCCGGCACCCTTGATATCACCCAGCTTCAGAAATCCGGAAGTTGACATAGCTCGTTCTCCTTGGCTTGAGGAACTCGTGATCTCGCAAGGCCTGGCGGTTCCGTAAGTACTTGACCCAGGGCAGTACCAAGCCGACAGCTTGCTGGATGGTTATCGCGTATTTGAACGATTCTCGAACCAACACCAAGCGAATTTCTTGCTGGCTATTGCCTGACCATCGGTCGATCGATTGATCTTTGCCTAAGTACCTGCGGCTACTCCAGTTGCGGCTCCGGCTCGCCCAACTCGCCGAGCGCAACGCGGATGCGCGAGGTCGGTTTGCCTTCGGCCATCCTCTCTAAGAGACGGTCGGCCAGTTTGGACATGAGCAACCGGTTTATGACCTGATCCACATCGCGGGCGCCACTCCGGACCGTAACACAACGCTCGGTAATTGTGCGTATCACTGCTTCGTCGCACTCCAAGCCGGTGCCGTGACTCTCGATCAACCGCTGGCGCAGCCGGTCCAACTGAAGCCTGACGATCTGGCCGATCTCAGAGGGCCCGAGTGGAAAGTACGGCACGATCTCGACACGGCCGAGGAACTCCGGCCGGAACACTCGCTCCAGCTGGGACCGAATGCCCTTCTCGATCGTGGCCGTGTTCATGGCTCCCTCCTCGCCACTTTGGAACGCGTGAAGCAGGTACTCGGTGCCGACGTTCGAGGTCAGCACAATGATTGTGTTCCGGAAGTCCACCATACGCCCCTGACCATCTTGAAGCACGCCATCGGAGAATACCCGGTAGAAAATGTCCTGCACACCCGGGTGCGCCTTCTCGAGTTCATCAAGCAACACAAGGGAGTAGGGCCTTCGCCGCACAGCCTCGGTCAATACACCACCTTGCTCGAATCCCTTGTACCCAGGAGGCGGTCCGAGCAACTGAGACACCTTGTGCTCCTCCTTGAACTCGCCGAGATTGATGAAGATCATGGACCGCTCATCGCCGTAGAGCGCCTCTGCGAGCGCAAGCGCGGTCTCGGTCTTGCCGACACCGCTCGTGCCGACCAGCAGGAACACTCCGATCGGTCTCTTGGGATTCTGGAGACCGGTCCTTGCTGCCTTGATCTTACTGGTGATCTTTTCGAGCGCGTGAGATTGCCCGATCACGCGGGCCTCCAACTTTTCGTGGAGCGTTCTTACCGCCTGGACGTCACCCGTCGTCATGCGTCCCACGGGAATACCGGTCCAGCTTGAAACAACATCCGCGACGCATGCGGCGTCGACCCATGGCCGGACGAGCATTAAGTCCTCTCCTTGAGACCTCAGTTCCTCGCGCATGCAGGCGACTTCCTTGACCGCTTCTTCGCGTGATGAATCACTCGCTGGGTTTTCGAGTTGAAGCCTCAACCCAATCAGCCTTGCGGACACACTCGCTTGCAGCTCCCAACGCTTCTTGAGTTGATCCAGCTCGCCTTCTTCCGCGACGAGTCTGGCCTCGAGACCGGGTAGTGCATCCTGCCGTGCCGCATCGACCGCCGCTTCTTTGCGGCAGCACTCTATCTCCTGTTGCAGCGACCGCACACGCTGCGCATGCACATCGATGATGGCCGGTCTCATCTGTAGACCCGTAGCGATCTTGGCGCACGCTGTGTCAAGAACGCTAATTGCCTTCTCGGGTTGTTGGCGGGACGGCAGGTAGCGTGTCGATACCCGGACAGCCTCGACGAGCGCTTCGTCGAGGATCCTCACTCCATGGGCTCCTTCAAACGTAGGAGCAAGACCGCGCAGGATGGTGACCGTTGCTTCCAACGAAGGTTCACCAACCGGGATCTCCTGGAAGCGGCGCTTCATCGCCGGATCCTTCTCGATAAACTCCTTGTACTCACCCCAGGTCGTGGCCGCGATCATTCTCAACTCACCGCGCGCCAGGGCCGGCTTCAGTAGGTTGGCCACATCATCCTGACCGGATTGCGATCCCATGAGGGTGTGGGCCTCATCGACAAACAGCAAGACTGGGCTCGGCGACGAACGTGTCTCGTCGATGATCGCTTTCAGTCTTGCTTCGATCTCGCCACGAACACCGGCGCCCGCCTTCAAAAGCCCCAGATCAAGCGAGCGGATGGATGCCGCCTTCAGCGGCTCTGGAACATCGCCGCTAACTATCCGCAAGGCCAACCCCTCGACCACTGCCGTTTTGCCGACACCGGCCTCGCCCACGAGGATCGGGTTGTTGGCTCGGCGGCGTCCGAGGACGTTCACCACCTGTTCTATCTCAAGATGACGGCCAAGCACAGGGTCGATCTTTCCGGACCGAGCCTGCTGCGTCAGGTCGATGCAGTACTTGGTCAGTGCACTTCCTTCTTCAGTAGAGCCGCCCGGCAGGGTCCCGGAAGCCGAACCGGTGTGGCCGATGGGCGCAGATTCGGAACTCTCAAGCCCGGATTCCAGCTTCTCATGAAGGCGATGCGCCTCAAGCGCGTGCAGTGTCGGCGAGACAGCCCACAGCCACGACCGCAAATCATCCTCCTCAAGAATGGCAAGCAGAAGGTGCGCGGACCGCATCTGCGACTGGCGTCGCGCAAGGACTCCGTGCTCCAGTCCTATTTGCATCGCCATCCTCAGACGCGGCGATAGAACGGGAGTTCCACGGAACCCGGTGTTCGCTCGGTCGGCTGCCTCCTGTACTTCGCGTGAGACTCTCCCGATGTCCAGATCACAAGCAGAGGCGACTACACAGACATCGGACCGCGGGTCTCGCGCCAGTTGGAGCAGCCAGTGCTCGAGGTCGATCGCCTCGCAGCCTCTGGTATCCATCGCGATGTACAGAGCTACCTTCATCGGGCGGCTCAGCCAGCTCAACATGGTCTCGACGGGCAACTGGTTCATCTGAAATCCTCACGTGCTCGAGAACTTCGCACCCAACGGGCTATCGATGGATGCAGTGTCGTCACTGACCACGACCGCCTCCTTCGTTTCGCGACTCAGCCACTTTCTTCCCTTCTGACCACACCAAGCGTTACGTCCAAGCTGGTAGCGGGAGCGAACTCGCGGTCCTCCAAGGCGGGCGGCTCGCGTCTGACCGGCAGCAATTCGAAACCGAATGGCGAGCCGTGTCTCTGTGCCGGTGTACCAACTTGCGAGCCGAAGAGCGGCGTCGGCTGGAGACAGACGGCCGGGCTGTCGACGTGTCAACTCGACAAACCGCCGCCAAGACACAGGACCAGCGATCAACTCGCAGCGACTGTCGGCCAGCCAGACCCTGCAGCCCAGTACGCCATACCCACTCACAGACCGATCTCCACCGTGGGCCCGTGAGGCGCCGAGACGTGTCCGCTCGACCGCCCTGATCGGCATCCACTCCGGGATAAACTCCCGGCACTGTACATCCTCCCCCAGCCAACAACGAACGAGTTGTCGAAGGCCATAGGACGAACGACGGCGATCTAAGAAGAGCGCGGCACTCGACACCAACTGCTCACGCAGGCACTGATTCCCATTCGCGGCGACATCAGCCGCACTCGCGATTTCGGCAAGGAATCGCCGGAAGACACTCTCTGCCCTTTGTCCTGCCGTTCTTCGCTCTTCCGTCAAGTCTGGTCGGCCTGCTTCAACCGAATCTGCAAGGAGTTCCAGCATTCGAGCTTGGAATGCTTGGAGAACCGCCAGTGCCTCGGTACCACCTAAGGAGTCGAGGACCTCGTGCGTGTAACTCCATGGAAGAACAGAACACGGGCCAACCAGTGCGGACAAGGACACTTCGATCGGTTGGTCACAATCCGCCCTCAGCTTGCGACTCGACGTCGGAGCGAAACCCAGTTCAACCGATAGTCGCAGATGCGGAGTGGTCGTCTTGGCATCATCGGACTGGCCAAGGCGCCATTCTCGCATCATTTGCATGAAGTCGGAGTAGTTTGGCTTTGGGATTTGTGTACTCACACCGCCCCCTTCCGTAGTTCCAGTCTCGCGAACGCGTTGGCAGAGCAGGAATCCGATACCGCCTCATTTAGGACACGAGCAAACAAGAACGACTCGCCCGGTCTCAATCCACCTTGATCTTCCGCGATATCCACGAGCAGCCGAAGGCCACGATGAAACGCCATCGGCCCATTGCCGACACGGATTGCACTGCGAGAAATCTCGACTCCCTTGATCGCTTCCGCACGGCGAGAGTCGTGCGAAGAATGCAGCATGATCCACTCTCGGAACGCCTTTTTCGCATCGTCCCGGCCCAACAGCGGCAAGTAGCTCAGAGAGGTGTGCGATACCAACCTCCACAACTGTTCCGCACGCGCAACCCGCGCACTCGGCTTCACCTCGATTACATTTCCGTCAACATTCTGCAACCCAGTGCACTCGACTCTTTCTTCGCGTTCATGAACCGTCCACTCAGGGAGGTCGTCGGTCCACTTGACTCGAGCCCGGATGATGCACGCACCCAAACTGTCCGGGTTCATCGCTGAGTCCATCGCTGAGTCCAAGATACTGATCACATCAACGTCTGATTGCTCCATTATCCGTTGACGAACCAGCCACCAAGCCCGGCCACCCAATGACTGAGAGTGCGCGACCGAGAAGAGTGGATGAACATTGATCACCTCGTCATTCGGCCGCGCGAGTCGGACCTCGTCTACGGACCATACACTCGAAGACCGCTTGGCAACCAAGATCTGTGGAGATAGTTCATAGGCGGTCTTGGTACCATCGATCAAGATCGGCGCACAGTCTTCGGAGTACAGATTGACGATCGGTGAGCAACCAAGCAACATCGACCCCGGTTGCAGACCGTTCGCCCCAAGTCGATCCGTCGACTCGCTTGCCGCGAGAAGCAAGCCGATACTCACATCTGCTCCGAGTCCGCTCCAAGCGAGCCGCGGTAGCCGGACATCAACAAACAGAAACCTCTCCGGCATCGTGAGATACTCCCGAAGGACTCGGCGCCCGGGAGGTGACACCGAGTCGTCTGGCAACATCGCGTCGGACGGATCGAACCCAACGGGCAACACCTCGGCTTGCCCGGTCCACTGGATGTTGCCGCCGCGATCCGCCACAAAGGCCATCCGACAGGACTCAACGAGTGCTTGATACAGTCTCCATCGCTTCCCGGCATCGCCGCCGAGAAAGAACCTCAGCCGCGAAGGCTGACGTTGCTGGAAGGCTGTTCCACTCGCCGTATGTAGGTCGATGGTCAGGGCTCTCGCGGCGTGGGGGACGGCCTTTGAGTCTAACTTAAAATCTGAGGCGGACCGCAGCCAGACTTCCTGAACCTGTATGTCGGCGGTATCCACCTCTTGGCAAGTTGACCACTCTGTTGCCTGTCCCGAGCGCCATGTGATCCGAACGCGTGCCCGTCGTTCGATCTTTGCCTGAAGCTGCCGACGAGACTGAAACTGCATGATGGCTGCCGCAGGCATAGGACGCACGAGCGACGGCGCCACAACCTCCCCCACTCCTCTGGTCAACTCGGCAAGGGAATCGTCGAGTCTGCATCGAACGCGACCGGAGAGCATGGCAAACCCGTGAAGCATCGTCTCAACGTGAGGATCGCGGCTTCTTCCCTGCTGCAACTCCAACTGCTCAGCCAACGCACGATCCCGCTTCTCTAAGTCGATAAATGCTTTACGGAGGAAGGCCAGTTCTTCCTGATATCGCTCGGAGAGATTGCCCGGCCCGAAGGGCGTTTCCCACGACGGAGGGGACGGCCGCGTCTCACACATCGGTACGCTCCTTTGCAAACGTCAATGTTCCATCCGGCTCGAGCGATGCGATCAGCCCAAGCGGCGCCTCCGGTTCGACGGCAATCTTGGCTTTGATAGTGAATCGAGTTGGTGAACTCCAGTTGCCCGGCTCGACCGTAACCCGCAGGCCCTTCAAACGTGGCTCCGAAAGTTGGATCGCCTCCCGTACGACTCGTGCCAGCTTCTCACAGGTCGTCCTTGCTCGTTCCTCCAGCAATTCTTGCGCGAAATCGGGCAATCCGGCCCCAAGACACAGATTGGCAGATGGATTCAGTCCTAACGAACTGCTGACTCGCCGAGAGTTCAGAATGCGACGAAGGTTCTTCCGGATCTCGTCGGCCAACTGCGGTTCGGTACCACCCATCTCTTCGGCACCGAGAAGCACTCTGTCCCACCAGCAGAGCCTGAACACGGGCGCCGTTCCGTTGCGGGGCAACATCGTCATTGTCCAATGCTCCCACGCAGAACGCGGGAACCATCAACCCGACACTCGATGTCGATGCCGAACTCCAGCAGCGCACCCGTCCTCGCTTCCAGCGTTGCATACGGCTCGAGCTCCACGCTTGTATGAAACGTGCCAAACCCAACCCGCGTCACTTGAGTTTTAGCTTTCTGAAATAAAGACACACTGTCTTGGGTGCGCTCAAAAAGGAATCGATCAAGCCGACCCTGAATCTCGCCTTCATCATCAATCAGAAGCCCAGCCATGTCGTGCCCCTCGATGACGAGCTCCCTCGCGATCTGGGACATGTTGAGTACATAGGGGAGCAGTTCCCCAAGACCGTTCCGACCATCTCGATCGGCGGTACGAGCTCCCGATGCCGCAAGCTGTGCGTCAAACAAGGTTCGGGCACACCGAAGTTCGGGTCGGAGCGTTTCGCGATCGGATGCGATCGGGGTCAGACCCAGCCTGTACATTCGCCGCTCCAACTCGTCGGTAACGACCAGACGGGTTGATGGCCGCGGCGATACAGCAGCCACCTCGGGCTCATACTCCGGCCGAACCAGCCAAGACAGATCTCCACCGACTCCTGGCAGACTACCTCCCCGAATGTCAGATGCTCGGCCGAGCCGACGATGAGAACGGATCATGGCCGCACCGACGGCGAAAACTGCGTTCCCCCACAGCCAGGAGTTGGCATTGGGGCCCTCCACGCGCTCTTGGTAATGGAAGCTGGGCATCGCGGCAGCCTGATCACCTTTCCACTGCCGATAGGGGAGACGCAGCAAGACGCTCGGCGCCGTGATGCACATGTACCGCGCGTCAGCCTCTCGACGAAAGCGGTTCCATAGATCGCCCGCCGAGGCCGCCAGCGCGATACATGGCTCTTTGAGCCTTGCGAGATCGCCGAAGCATTCAATACCGAACACCGTCGGTCCCGCACCCAGAACGACCGGAGCAAACAACGCCGAACCCACGCGTGCCAACTGACGCGTAGTCTGAACATCATCAGCCGAAAGCACACGTCCCGACTTCTCACCAAGCGAAAAGTCCGCGATGATCGCCGATGCGGGGTCCTTGCCCCTTTTACCAAGCCCGTTGCTATACAGTACTCGAAACAGGCTTGACTGGAAGAGCGAGCCTCCCGGTTGATTGAGGTCGTCTACCAGTCCGTTCCAGTCCGAGTTCAAGAGACGCACCGCGACGGGATTCGAGCCGACCCCCCGCAGAGCACATCTCAGAAGGTCTACCCCCCGCCAGCTCGCTTCAAGTCGCTGAAACTCGGGATCGTGCAGGATGCAGTCTATCTGATCACTGATATGCCTGGAGAGTTGCACCGCCTCTGTCAGCAACGCGTGCTGAGAAGTAATATCGCTTCCCGACACGTTCTGAGACGGGTCGTTTAGACCCAGAAGCTCTCGTCGCCGTCGAAGTGCCTGCTGAACGTGAACGCACTGGCGAGCGACGCCTGCGGGGGTGAAATCGGCCAAGCAGTCAAATCTCAGGGACAACTCTACAGCCGAATCCTCGCTGAGATGGTCAGTGACGCAGAGATTCAACGTCGGCGAGAAGTGGCGGATGACATCATCAACGGAATCGGTTCGAACGAGCGGAAACTCCTGAAGGCGCAAGTCCTCTCGCGGTGTATGTCCGGAGAGCGGAGCGAGCACTACGGCAGTGAACGGCTTGTTGGTCATCGGTCAACCACCGGCTGCGCCTATAACTCGAAGGAAGCGAAGACCTGTCTACTGCTTCTTCGGAAGCTCTGCAACCAGCATGACTTCGTGATGGAGTTGAACAAGAGGCAGCCATGGCCGGATGTGCGCCTTTACCTGGTAATAACCCAGTTTGCCAGGAACAGGAGTTACTTTCATTGTAGCTTCCTTGAATGGGAATTGATATCGCCTTTCACCTTCGGCATTTCCATCAATGTAGTTCATGATCCAGCGGTTTAAACTCCGCTCGTAGTCTTCCGCCTCCTGAAGCGACCCCACCTTGTCGTGCCCCATAATTTTCAGACACTGCGCCAGTCGCGACGAAGCGAAGATGTACTGAGCCATGGTCATGAGCTGGGCGTTCTCGTTGGCCGCCGGGTTGGCCGCGCCGTAGTCACGCGGCTTCTGAACCGTGGAACTATTCACGAACACATATGTCGCGGTCCTGTGATCATTCTCACCAACCAAGAATCCCAGCTTTCCCAGCTCCCATGATCTCGCATGGGCAACTGCGACCTCGCCGGGCCCAACCGCATCCGGCTCACCGCGAACGGTGCGGAAGACGTGACGTGGCAAATCGCAAACCTCGCCCCCACCCTCCTTTCCCGCGGTCTTCAGGCACCAACCGGTCTCCCAGAACGAATCGGTCACTCGAGCAGCATACGCGTACGCCGCATTCATCCAGCAGTAATGGCCGTTGAGCATCCGGAGAGACTCCCCGTCGCCTGAACGCGGCGCCTCATCGAATGCGCGAGAGAACCCAGCGCTTCCCGCCGGATTGTTCGCGGGCGCATATGGCGCGCGTGCCATGAGCCGTGGCATCGCGAGTACGACATACCTCGAATCCTCGACGTTCTCGCGAAAGTCGTTCCACTCCTTGTACTTCTCACCCAAGAACGTACTTTCGAGCTTCATCGGTTCTGGAAGCTCGGCCCAGTGGTCAAACCCGAACAACTCAGGGCTGGGGGCAGCGATGAACGGAGCGAACGAAACCGCTGCGATCTTCGCCATACCCTTGAGCGTCACCAGGTCGTTGTGGCTGAACTCGAAGTCGCCAACGATCATGCCGATGGGGTCCTTTCCATACAATCCAATCCGTTCCGTGTAAAGCAGTTTGTACAAGCGGGACTGGTCCCACCGGAGGGCACTGGTCAGGTCTTCCCGAATCCGGTCCTTGCTCGTGTTCAGCATGCAGATCTTGATGCTCGCGCCTGTGTCGGATTTGAACACCAAGTGCTCCAGCCCACGCCATGCCCCCTCTAGCTGCAGGAACTTGGGCTCGTGGAGCACTTCCGCGAGCTGGTCCGACATCGCCTCATCGATCTTCTCGATCACGCTGTTCACGAAGACCTTGATCCGCGGATCAAACTTGACCAGATGCAATGTGCCGAGCAACGCCCGAAGCATGGGCTCAACCTCACCCCGTGTCGCCGCGGGGACCTTGTCGGTCTTCAGCTGCGTCTTCGTCTCCTGTAGCACTGCCTCAGCCCTCTCATTCACGAGGGGAGTACGAGCTGTTGTGACCGCGGGGCTCGCGTTCGCAGCGGACGGATTCTCGTTCGGCATCAGAATCTCCTGCAGTGGATGGCATCGGGACGGGCAGTCTTCAGGGCTGGTACGCAACGGATCTCATTGGGACGATCGACCGGATTGCGAGGCGGCGAGCTCCGGATGGCTCTTCACGACCAACTCGAGGTAGTTCCGGAGTTCCTTCTCGAACTCTGGCTTTTGCTGTACGAGGGCCAGCAAGTCCGCGAGTCGCTGGCGAATGGCGTTTAGCTCGCGGAGCGGCGGAACTTGGCTGATAATGGCGTCGGGTTTGAAGGAGTCCCGGCTCGAGAATCGAATCGCGACCGGAATCTCGGTGCCATCATTCTCGAGCCGATTCGGGACGGTTGTGACAACCTCCGGCGCAAGGTCGCCAATCACGCGATCAAAGTTTGTGCGGTCAATTTCCGTCAACGTCTGTTCATGGAGCTCCTCCGGAGGCTTGGTGCCGGTGTAGGTGCCAAGTACGACGGTCACGAGCGGTACCGTCTGGAGCGATTCAGCGCCTCCGGTTCCAACGCCACAACCACCCGTCGAACTCGTAGGACACAAGAGGTTCAGTTCCTTCTGGGCGCTGCGCATACTGGGCATGAAGTGGCTCCTTGGCTTGCGGAATGTTCACGAGTGCGGAACTTACGTACGAAGAAGTTCTTGCCTCACTCTGTATACCGATTCACGGGAGAATCACGGAATTGGGCCTGTGCGCGAAGAATCACTTGGGGGCATGCTCGCCAACCTCCTTAAAGAGGATGTCCCAGACTTTCGAGTCTGGCTTGATCTCATCGAGAATGCTCTTCGGGTCCATCGAGCCCCAGCGAAGTGCGAGCCTGAGTGCATACGGAACGAAGCTATGCGGCTCAGCCTGGCCGAAGCGAGCCGCAAGGCTGCCAAGCTCACGGAGCATCATGTCTCGGCTCGAAAAGCCTGGACTTTGGCAAACGGGCGAGTCATCTGTCGGCGAACCGGTGTTCGGACCGGCAATCTCCAGGTTCGGCGATTTCGGAAGATGCGACCCCAGGTACTCCGAAATCTTCCGCATCTCTTCGAGGACACCCTTCGCGGAGACCTGTTCGCCACCGACCGGAGAACCGAGACGCTCCAGTCGAACGATCTCGTCGATGGCGGCTCGGATCGCGTCGACACAATGGCTGATTTCTTCGTGTGGTGTTGCTTCCGCCGACGCCTTGAAGTCAGCCGCTACCTTTGCAGGGTCGGCGTGCTGGGCCGCAAGCAGGAGATCGATGTACGGGCGCTTCTCGCCAGCACCCACGATTGGGATAGATCGCACCAATCGCATGAGCGGGGCATCGTCGTCATTCGCGAGAAGATTCTGAACGAACTTGCGGCGGAGTTGGCGTCGTCGGTCATCGATAGGCTGAGGGTGGAGGTCGTCTCGGTATCGGCTGAGCAGTTCATTCATCAGCCAGATCCCGTCGCCGAGACCTTTGAACTGCTTCTCGCGAACGAGCCCGTAGAGCAGCCACGAAGCGACTTCCAAGTCCTTCGACTTATCGCTGAGTACTTGCCTCACATCCTTCGCGAACTGTGTCCACTCGGCTGTCGCTGTCTTGTCCATGACGGGCCGGCCGCTGAGACGGTCAAAGCGGTCTCGGAGGATTCGGATGTCCTGAGCGGCAGTGTCTGAGGTCGAACGCCAATCAATTCCGACAGGATCGGTGGCCGCGCATGGCTCGAGGAGTCGGCGGAGTTTGTCTCGTTCAATCGACATTTCTGACTTCGAGTACAGAGGATCCGGACCGGTCGAGACTGGCTTCAACCCACAAAGGACAGTTTACCGATTTCTGGCCATGGAGCAATAGAGGTCATCCAAGGCCGTACGGAACAGACGGGAAGCCCACGACGATGAGAATCCCATATCTGCCGCGGCCGACGCGAGCGTGCCGCCCTGAAAAAGTACGACCCACAAGAGTCGGGCTTTGTCAGGAGCGAGGCGGCTAAAGGCCGCATACAACTGCCGTCGCTGCTCTCGCTCGATGCAGGCTTGATCCGGAGAGGCACTTTCGCGATGCGATCCTGAGACACTTCGCATGAGGTCATCTGATCTTTGGATGGATCCAGCCGTCCTGCTGCTCCATGGGCCTGGTGCGGGGTCCTCAGACCATTCATTGTTGTGATATCGAGACCAATCAAACCACGGTGACCGGGAGACGGCGTCGAGGATTGCGCCTTGGATCCGCGTGTACGCAAAGGTCGAAAACGCCACTCCGCGCTGAGGATCGAATGCTGCCGCCGCTTCGAGCAGGCCGACGTATCCATGCCCGACCAAGTCGTCCATCTCGACCCATTCTGGCAGTGAGGCCTTGAGCCGCCACGCGATGGATTTGACCAGCCCGACATGCGGCTCAATAAGAAGCGGGTTTGACGAGAGGTCAAGTTTCGATGGTACATGCGACTCCACGAGAGTGATCCCTGGTAGACCGACCTTTCAAACACGAGGCTCAGACCCCTCCCCTGTCCGAGCGAACCGGAGTCTCGTTGGCTTGGATGTCTATCTGCTCGACGGAGGGGAACGCTGATAAGGATTCCGCCGGGCTGATGCCAAGCAGGTGCATGAACAGATCAGCGTTCACATCGTCATGGTTCGGGGGCAAGGTTGCATTAATGATCGCCCGCATTGCAGACGAACGCTGCTCAAAGTCGGTAAGCCCGAGCTGCGAAATGCGACCAATCAATGCATTCATCTCAACAAGGCGAGCGCTCAGCGGACCGGCAAGTTCCGGATTGCTCGCCGCAAACTCATCGAAGATGAAGTCCCGCAATGCCCCCCCGGGGACTTTGGCCAGCTCTTTATTTGAATTCTGAAAGTCCTTCAGAGCTGCTAGAAGGCTAGCCCTGGCAGTGTTGATGGAACTACTGCTGCTGTACTGCAAAAACTCGGCGATGGCCAGATTGAGACGACGCGACGAAAAGCGCCGTACGTCTACCAAGCTGGCTCTGCTCGCTGTTCGAGAACTCAAGGAGCTTGTATCGTCGACGAGCATAGTCTCAGGGTTCTCGATGAGGATCACCGACACCTCACGCGCGTAGAACCTCTCTCGCTTCGAATGCGGCTCAAAGGGGCTGATTCCAAGCTCGACAAGTGCGCGACGGGTGGCGTCATCGAGTTCGGCCTCGTCGAAGTCGAACCTCTCCTCATCGAGGAAAGCGGGCACAAAGGCGATTTCCGATTCCGGCTGGTCGGGGCCGGTTAACTGACTGAGGCTCGTGACTCCGGCGTCAAAGGACATCCCACGTCCTTGGAGAGCATCAAGCGATCGCGAGAGCTCCTCAGAAGGCAGCAGGATTCCCTGCGCGTTGAACTTGTCGCTGAAATAGACCACGATCCCGGCTTCCGCATTCAAAGCAAGTGGAGAGCCACCACCCTGCACGAGGAGCAGGGAATCGACGAGTCCCGACTCAAAGTCGCCGGTCGGCGGCCCCCCTGGCTCCACGCTGAATGACCGGGTCCTCTCTATCGTACGACCGTTCAGGCTGGTCACATTGAATACAAACCGGGGCAAGGCTTTGCCGGGATTGAACTTCAGCGCACCTCCCGCAATAATGTCCGTTCCGAGATCCTGTTTCGTCTCGACGAACGCCGCGTGATCGTTCGCGTTCGGCAATGGCGTAAAGCCGGCGAATTCGGTTCCAGGATGGCGGACGAGAAACTCCACTTCTTGAGCGCGAATAGTTGCATTACCCGTGACGTACAGGTCGGCCAGTTGCACCTTTGTCGCACCGGTGGACTGGTCGGAAGCGCCCCGGATCTCCAGGTTGCCAACAACAACCACCCGTTGGTCGAGCGAAGTGAAGTGGCGTTCGGACGCGATGATGAAGGACGGCAGATCGCTCGACTCAGGAAGAAGGACGTCGGATGCCTGCAAAAAGCCGTCTATGAGGTACTGCTCAACGTTGGAAATCGACGCGAAAAGGACAGACGCCGCGGGCACATACGGAAGAGCACTGCCTGGCTCAGGATTAAAGCCCGATCCAATGTCAAGCGTTGCAAACGGCACGGCACGACCGAGCGATCCAGCCAGTACAATCGGCGCTCCGCCAACCAGTTGCTCACCATTAAACGTCGGGGTGAGGCGGCGTCCGTGAGGGTTGTTATACCTAACTGTGAGGGAGTCCTGGCCTGCCTCTGCACCATCAATGGTCGAAGAGAAGAACACGCCAATCTGCGGCCCCATCTCGGAGATACCGCCCGTGATGTTCACTTCGCCGTCAATCTCAACCGCTCCACGGAAAACAACGCGCTCACTCGCCAAGACATCCGCATTCAGAAAGATTCGGTCGGCTGTGAGATCAATCGAACCGCGAAGGAAGTCTGCATCGCCCGCTGCAACGCCGCGGCCGCCTGTCAATCCTGCTTGCGACGCAGTTGTACCCACAATCCGAATTTCGTCTTCATCTTTGAAGCGCAGGTTGAGTCCAATTGCTTTCAACCTATTGAAGTTGTTGAGGGGGGAGTTATCGAGGGTCACGTCGAAGAGGTTATCCCCGTCGAGAGCCCGGATTCGGCTGAAGCCAGCAACCGTCATGCCGGATCCATCTTGCTCGATGTGGCCGCCCGCCCTGACCCCAAACGCGCCCGCGAGATCGACTCGGCCAAACCTGATGCCGTCGACGTCACGGATCCGCGCGTTGCGTCCACTCAGGCTCACCGCACCACCGAAGTCATTCCCCGCGTTCGTCAGCGTGATGGCCGTGCCCGCCGTGAACGACGAAATCCCGGTGATCGTCGCGATCCCCGATTGCGTGATGCTTCCCGTGGCCGTCGCCGTGAGACCCGCGACGCCGACCGTCCCCAGCAAGAGATCATTGATGTCGTTGATCGCCGCGGCACCGCCCGACAGGCTCACCGCACCACCGAAATCATTGTCGGTCTCGTTAAGCGTAACATCAAAGACTCGCCCAGTGTTGAATGTGGAAGTTCCGTCCACCTCAACCTTCGTCATGTCCGCTTGACCGATGCTGCCGCCTGCGTTCACCACGAAGTTCTTGGAGAGATCAACGTCTCCAAGCGTGATGCCGTTCTTGTCACGGATCCGTGCGCTTCGTCCACGTAGGCTCACTGCACTGCCGAAATCATTTTCGGTCTCGTTAAGCGTAATGTCCTGATTGCCCCCTGCATCGAACGACGATTCGCCCGTGACTTCAATCTTTGAATCCATCTGCTGGACGATCGCGCCCGATGCGGTACGCGACGCCAGAAAGTCGAACCGGTTCGCAGTAACGTTCCGCAGAGTCAGACCGTCGTATTCACCCAGATAGACCGCGGCGTCCTCGGCGTCTACGAGCAGGCTGTCCGTATGCAAGCCCAGCCTGCGCGAAACCGTGCCGATGGTCGAGCCGCCGGCGTAAAGCTCGACGTCCCTGGCCCAAAGGATCGAGTCGCTACCGAGGTCGCCGATGCTCCCGGCCGTCGAAGAGACAATCAGCTTGCCCAACGGATTCATGGCATCATTGCGACTGACCGTGATACTCCCCACCAACACATCGCCCGCTGCGGAGAGCTTTGCGATATCCACGCCGAACTCGGCACCGAACTCGATCGGATGAACCCACAGCGTCTTCGCGCTGGCCACTATGGGATTCACCAGGTGCGGAACGCCAAGCGGCCCCGAAGTAATTGACTCACCGATCGTGATCCGCCGTGCATGAAACCGGCTCAGATCGCTGACTTGCAGTTGGTCCGTGGGAAGCGTGCCAACGCGGAAGTCAACATTGTCCCGAGACGGCGCGATCTCGATAAGGCCCTTCTCATCAGCCGCAGCCCCGTCGCCCATGACTGTCAGCAGCGCGAGGGGGAAGGGGTCGCCGCGGCCGTTCGGACCCCCGTCACCCGGCTCGAGAAGCTCGATCGACGATCCGAGCAAGCGAGCGATCGGGCTCCTGTCAAAGGCCGCATCTTCGTTGAGTGTGATCTGCACACCAGCCCCGAGCACGATGCTGCCGGACGAGTATTCGGAGTCGGTACCCACGCCACGTGCGTGCCGTGAGTGGGCCTCCAGCCACAAGTCCGCACCGGCGATGTTCATCACAGTACCTTCGCCGAAGAAAACATCGCGCCCGGCTTGGAAGACGACTCGCTCCCCGCCGCGCTGATTGTCCAGAGTCAGCGAACCTAGGCAGCACATAGAAACGTCGGAATCGGCGAGCAGGAGAATATTGCCTTCGGAGCCCTCCAGAACCTCTGCTGCCACGAAAGCTATGTCGCCGCGCACATTCCCAAACCCGTCGCGGTCGGCGATGGTGATGGACTCGGCTTGGATCCTGAGCGTGCCGTCTGCCGTCCCCGATACCCCACGTGCGACACTCACATCGGCCCAGCGAAGATCCACCGTTCCCCCAGAGGCGATATCAACAAGTCCGCCGTCTCCGGAGCCGCCGCCCTTGGCTTCCAGGCTGGCGACGGAATCGAAACTCAATCGTGCGATCTCCGTTTGAAACAGTGAGTTCACGCGTACGCGGCCACCGTCACCTGCGGTCGTCGCGCTTGCACTGATCCACGCATTTGAGCCAATGTACACGGTGTCGGCAACCTGGACGGGTCCGAGCTGCCCACCACCGCTGTCGCCGCCAATGACGATCGAGCCCCCTCCGTCGCGCCCTTCTGCCGAAAGCAACGGCTCTGGAGCTGGAGGTGGGCCACCGCGAAGCGGGGTGTAGTCCACAAACACGGTTTGGCCGACAACTTCGATGCTTCCGCCGACCCCCATCGAACTGCTTGCATCTAGCAGCGACTGTATGCCTCCATCGCGCTCATCGCGAACATTGATCAAGCCCGCGGAATACAGACCGATGATGCCGCCATCGTTCGTTGTTGATGACGCATTGATTCGTCCGTTGACTGTGACTGTCGAGTCGGCGGCAAGAGACGTGTAGTTCACTTCAGTCGCTGTGACTTCACCGGTGCCGGAATGCCAGATCGCGGCGGAGCCCAAGCCGCCCGCCGCGATGCCGCCTCCAAGCGAACTGGACAGGGCACCGTCGGGTACTCGGACTTGGATGCGGTTGTTGAGGATGTTTGGATCGCGCGGAACAACAAGGACTTCTGGACCCGTCGCGACCACGACAGCGCCGGTTGCTACAATTTCGCCCTCTATCCGCACCTGACTGCCAACTAAGAAAATATCGCCAGCCGTGGCCTCGATCCGGGAGTTCTGCAGGACCGATACCGATCCAGCGACGCTCGAGAATCGGTCCATGCCATTGAGAAAGTCATTGTCCTCAATGCGGGACGCGGCGGCCACGAAACCCGCAGCCGAAACGATTGATCCTCCATAGAAGATGACTCCAGCTTCGTTCGCGAGGTACAGAAGTCCATTCGCCCGGAGCTGGCCACGGATGTCGGAGGGTGTGATACCTCCACCGTCTCCCACGACTCGAGCCAGCGTTCGCGCCGAAGGATTGGGTTGTACGAAACGAACTGTCTCCCCGTTCAGAACATTGAAAGACCTGAAGTTGGCGATGCTGCGATCGGAGGCAGTAAACGTGAGGCCATCATCAGACCTCGTGACTGTTCCCGCCGGAACGCTGACAATCTGTCGTTCCTGGGCCATGGCCGTGCTCGCACTGAGCGACAGCGCTGCGCCTGCCGCGAGAACAAGTGCGCGAGTGCTTCTCGCTGCGACAGTGCGGTGGCTCGAGAATCCCGGTTTGGAGTTGCGGATCGGTCGCATGGTGCATCGCCCCTGTGTGAACATAAACTAGAATCGAAGTGTCGCGGCGAAGTGGAGCCGCCAATCACCAGCCTCGACCGACTCTGATGAGTTCTCAGCGTCTGTTACTGCAACGCCCCAATCAAGACGTAGGTTCAGATTGTCGAGAAGTCGTAGTTCGGCCCCAACCCCCGTGCCCACCAGCGTCGCGTCCTTCTCAAAGCTCAGACGGCCATCATTCACGACACGGGCAAAATCGATGAACGCCCTCAGGACCAGATCCCAGTCCGCGCTGCCATAGGGGCGCGTCGGCTCCCAGCGAAACCCGGAGCGCTGGGCTCGGTCCTGAAGCAGGTTGAAGTCGTATGGACCCGGGGCCCGCGCGCGGATCGGGTAGTGCCTCAACTCCACCGAGCCGATGTACACGTTATCCCCGGCCGCGAACGACTCTGGATACCCGCGGACGGTGTAGAAGCCGCCCGCGACGAGTTGTTCGTTCGGGATCAGTCGGCTGCCGAGGGAGTTCTGGCCGCGGAAGCTCAGGGCGATCTCCGTCGCCAGTGATTCCGGTGCATTGCCGGAAAGACCTCGGAGTTGATCGAGGAGAGGCTCGATGAAGAACGAGTGATACGCATTCCAGCGAACTGCAACCCAGTCGTCGTCTGTATCTAAGCGTCCGAGGCGGGCCAACTCGTCAGCACCAGAGGTGACATGCCCGAAGTCGAAGATCACCGATCCTTGGGTGACGGAAGTGTCTCGAATCCGGTCAACCATCACACCCGCGCTCGGCGTGATGTACTCGGCCTCTCCCGTGACATCCGCGAGCAAGTTGTCCGTGCGGACGTTGTCCCATCGGAATCCCCCCACCAAATCTACGAACCATGAACCAGTCTGGGCAATGTTGAGTCGGAAATCTCCGCCAAACCGCAGACTCTCCCCTTGGAAGGCATCGCCGAATCCAATGCCGAGATCACTCGAGGTGTACTCACTCCACGCAAAGTTCGGCGCAAAGCGGAGACGATCCATGATCACCGGGAAGTCGTACGACCCGTACACCGCGTGCGTCGCTTCAAACCCCGCGGTTGAATACTCAAGCTGCAGGATGTCATCGCGGTTGGTTAGTTGAGTGTTTGAGTACCCGAATCGATATCGCCACTCGTCAGTGGTCTCCGTCCCGGTGTTGGAAACCTGCCCATAAGCAGACCAGGGCTTGGATTCCGTAATCAAATAGTCCACACTCGCCTTACCCTCACCCGGCTCACCCATTGCACCGATCGCGGCATCCACGCGGCGCCCTGGATGTCGGTTCACCCGTGCGAGTTGCTGTTCAAGAAGATCTTCCCGGAGCAGGTCTCCGTTCTTCAGCGGCGATCGCTCCTTGATGCTCACATACTCCGGACGGTTGATCGATTGCTCTTTTGGATCGACCCGGCCACCGCCCGCGGCGACCGTCCGGGTGTCACCGACGACCGCCCGGTAGACGCGGATCGTGTGCTCGGTCGGAACGTCCGCCTGGTCGCGTTCAACGTTTGTCGGTGTGATCGTGACCAGATGCCCCATCAGCCCGTAACGCCGCTCCATTTCCGAGCGGACTGTGGTCACTATCGCTCGGAGGGCCGAGATAGAGAGTCGATTCTCGCCGGTTCCGATCGCTCCGATGCGGATCCGCACTCGCGGCATGTTGCCCCTTGGAGCAATGTACCCGAGCGGAGTGGGCGTTAGCTCGACCTCCATGTCCTCGATAGCGGCACGCGCCGAGTCGTCGTCAGGCAAATCAGGATGCGCGATCGACAACTCGGCGTCATCGTTGCCGAGGCGAGCCTTCAGTTGATGAGACACCTTGCGAAACGGTCCATCAAGCGATTGACCCCGATCATCTGTTTGGGCGGGAAATGCCCATGTCACCAAGATTGGGAGAACATCTTCCTCGAGTGGAACATCCAAGTTTGGAAAGCCCGATGGTGCGGTGAGGGGCGGCCAAGGTTCCGGAAAACTGGGCGAGCGTTCGGCATACAGCCATGGCACCTTCTTTACGTCCGGGGCAACAAATGCACCGCTGACGCCGTGCGTCTTCTCCAGCCTGGACTGGATTGCAGCGCACACAGAGATGATCGCGTCCCAAGTCAGGAGCGTCGCGCCGTCCCGTCCGATGTCGCCGATCCTCACCTCGACGAACTCTCCGACAGGCAGTTCCTGGTCGATCTGATCACGACGAGTGGAGAACAGCTTGCCGTCGCATGGATCTCCCTCTGCGAGGAACACCCGATTCGCGACCTCGGCAAATACAAAACCGGTGTGCGTCTCGCCATTCTTGAGCACCAGCCGCACCCGAGGTGCATCGAGCACCCCGTCGCGGGAAGAAAGCAAGACAACGGTCTCGTCCATCGCAATCAACGGCGGCAAAGCCGCGTACTGGCTGAGGAGTGGATCAGCAGGCAGCCCGTTGTCGGCGGCGGGCTGGACACCACCTCCGGATTCGCCGCCCTGCCCCGGGCGGACGAGCGGCCGACCTTTCTTCCAGCCGCCCTTGTCGACCGGTTCACTGCTTGGCGTCACAATCTGATCGGAACCATGGGCATAGCGAATGCGGATCTGACGGACGGATATCCCACCAACGGCGACCACCGCTGGCTTCGCGTCGGCTTCCGCTTGCGTGGCTACATCTTCAGGCTGGCCCGCGCAAGGCGAAACGAACAAGGTCAACGCGGAAGCGATCCCCGCCACCATGCCAATGCAGTAAGCCCCACGACCGGGCAGAGGGCGATGTCTGTGCATGCTGCGGTGCCTCCACGCCAATTTCAACACGAGAGTGAGTGCAGGCTGTGGACCTCGCGGTCGTGACCCCAGCGCTTACGAGAACGCCAGTATCACCGATCGCTATAGCGGCTGTCAAGAGCCAATCGAGATTCTGGTTCCATTTAAACACGCCGGCATGATTTCAACTCCGACAAACCGGCACCAGCTTGGTCTCAAACGCGCAAGACTTGCGCCGCCACACGTCCCGGTCGGCAGGAGATCCGCCCACGCGCCGTCTAGGTCGGCCGAAGCCACGCACTCACGGCGTCGCACAACTTCGCCAGAGAATCCTGCTCAGCCTCAATAGCCGCCTGCTTCGAGCGGGAGCCGACACCCGCGGGGAGATCGGCGGCGCTCACCCCCCCGGAATCCGCCATTTCCGGTCTGAGAAGCGCTCCGATATCGACGGGGGACGGTTCACCGGCGATGAGGCACAGCCGACCCGTTTCATCAGCAAAGAACGCCGCGGCCTCGTCACGACGGCCGAAGGCTCCAGCGAAGTACAACGTGACCGCACGGAGAACTTGCCAGGTGCTCCCCGTCGGCATCATCAACTCGCGGAACTGGCTCGGCCACGGACGCGAGACTGCTCGCGATCCGGCACGCTCCCACGCTTCCTTTGAAGACTCGATCGCACCGGCAAGAACGTTGTCCGGATCGGCCGATTCAAGAAGCGCAGCCGCCGGCTCTACCGAAAGTTCGGGTGACGGGAGCACTTCCGGCGTACTCCAATCGCGTCGAACAGCCGCGGCGACCGCCTCTCGACTACTCGCCGCGACAACCGCCGCCTCAACCTCCCGAAAATGCCCGACGGCACTCACCCACTGTGAGCGCTCACGCCAGGGCACGATCTCCGCGGCGAGGACAAGCGGGAACATTCGCTTGCCCTCAGAATCCGAGCTATCCCAGATCCGCCCGGCCCAGACGCGGCCCCTGAACCACCAGACAAACGAATGCCCGAACCCCGCCCGAATCCCCTTGGGCGCTTCGAACTCCACTCCAAGGCTGGACGGCGTTTCCAGAAGACCCGGCGACTGAAGGCATGCGCGCAAGACCGTGAGCGGCCGCGGCTCCTTCGCCCACTCGACGCTCCGTTCCTGGAGGAACCCCGCGTAGCACGGATGCTTGCCGAAGAGGCAGACCGGGCCGCGCTCTCGGATACTGGGCATCGTCTCGCTCCCTGCTCCGCCACGGGTCACTTGGCCACGTCCTGTTCCTGAGAGGTTGCTTCAGGCTGGAGTTTACTGCGCCAGGCATTCAACCGTTTCTTTATATCGTTCACCTCTTCTGTTTTCTTGAGTTCATGCGACAGTGTGAGTCGAAATGGTATGTAGTACGGGTTGTTATTCTCGTCCTTTTTTTCGGACACCAAGGGTACATCAAGTGTATCTCCTGAAACAGGGTGCCAGTCTGGACACGACCTCGCCCGGTCCAACCAATCAATCGCGGCACCCTCGTAAATGATGATCGCTTCGGCGGAGTGTTCTTTGGTTACCTTGATCTTTACTATACTTTTCCCCGTGAGAGCTAACGACGAAGTAGCCCCCCTCGAAATATAAATTGGTCCGTCATTACAAACTAGCTCCATATCAGTGAATGGGCCTGACCAAATCCTTAGACCAGCCCTCTCGTCCTCGTTAAGAATAAGTTCCACTTTAGTCACACTCAACGACGCAATTTTCATAAGATACTCAAGATCGATTTCCAACTGCTGAGCATCGTCCGGCTTCGGACTCGCAGCTTCGTCGAACTCCTTGAGTTTCCCAGAAATGCCGTCAGTGCCCCCATTTGGACTTGTTTCTCCATTGCCCGTGAGCAGCGTGCCTTGCAGGTTTTCAATGGCCGTTATCACAGCATTATTCTTAGACGGAGCCTCGGCACCCCCACACAGAACCATGTCGCCCTCACCGCGCCAGATGAACACATCCTCCGCATCCAGCACAGTACACAGATTGTCGAACGCAATCTTTTTCTTAACCTTGATTAGATTGTCCAACCATGCCACCGTTCGAGTATCCCAGTAGAGACTCGGCGTAGTAGGCTCTGTCTCTGAGCTTGGACTCGCAAGGACAGTACAGTCTTTCTGATCGCCTCGAAGCCTCCCGATCCAAAGCGTGTTCACTTGCGTAGCACTCTTAATCTCCTTTAGAACCTGACTCTCAGCGCGGATCTTCCTGAGTTCTTCCGTTTGACCGCTTTCCTGAAAGGGCTTACTAACCCAGTCCAGAAAGCGAGCCATGCTCTGTGAAGACGTGGCAACACTGGCATCATCCAGCAAACACACATCCTGCTTGGTGACAAGGTCTTTGTAATCATGCTTGTTGGAAAGCTGGCCGTATGCCAGATCGAGCCAGTACTTGTTGTGCTCTTTGCGATAGCCCTCCATCGCGGTTTTCCATGACCCATTCTTTGACTCTAAACTCTTAAGATATGCTTTGAACATTGCCGTCGAGTCGCCTATTGCCGTCGAGCCTCCGCCCTGTGGCACACTGACCGTTGACAATAGATTGTCAATCTCGGTGAAGTCGTCGCAGAGATTGCGTCCGATGTCATCGTCGAATTGTTGATTTACCGTTTGTTGATCTACCGTGAGTCCTTTGAGTTCGCTCGCAGGCCCCGATAGTGACGGCTGCTTAACGGCCTCATCTTGGACGAATTCCTTGACTTTGTCGATAGTCGTGAACTCACTTTTTCCAATTAGCCACTGTTCAACTACATAGATCCGATGCCGATCGCGGATGTGATCCAGGTCCGAGAGCAGCCGACATTTGTCAGTCTTTTTGAGCGCCGGCACCTTACGAACTCTCTCGCGGTATTTCTCGATCATCATACTGGCAGAAGTAAGTTGCACCGATAACCGCTCCGTGCCCATGTCGGAATGGCCGCCAACGCTTTTCGGTGACGATGTGTGATCAAGAAGCCCGTTAACATCATTCAAAATGCTGTGTATCTCTTTGGCGACATTCTTCGACACATCGGGCGGCTTCACTCCCTCGCTGGACGAAGTTGTCAGCCATTCGAGGGCAATGAACGGGGCAATGAACGGATCATCTGTAGCGGGCATCGTGCTAGCAGTTTGTTGATTCCATGCCTTCACATGCAAATCTGCCTTTGTTTTTGCTTTTTTCGCTTCGGTAACAATGCCATCGCTGCTGTCGAGCAAAGAGTCAAGCCAAGCAATCGGGTCTTGAAAGTAATTATCTGTTTTCCATTTGTCATAGTCATCTGAACTAGACAGAAGAGTTGCTTCAGCAACCCACCACTCGCGGAACTTGTTCGCGTTCGTCACTTTGCCGTAAAACTCGTTGACTGGACTATTCGTGTCCTCCCCGCTCACATACTTGTCCCGCCAAACTTGGTACCGATCAATCCAATCCTTCATCTGCGACTCAGCAATCTGCACTTTGAAGACTCTGTCTTTGAAATCCTTGTCGGTCCAGATATTGCTCCACCATTTTTCATCACCTTCCTGGATATTCGTGGATGACGGTGCAGAGTTTTTGGAGTCACTCGGGAAGTCCCGAAGGGCATCCAAGAGCAAGAGCGTTTTGCGCTCAGGGTTGTCTGATTCACTCGACGCCTTGCTGTACTCGATCATCGCGGCAAGCCACTTGGCCGCCAGCAATGGTCGATCATCCGCGTCCTTCGCGCCACTTGGTTTCCAGGCATCGCTGTTGTCATTCGACAACTGTTTGCTCATCTCGTCAAGTCGATGCTTCACGACCCGCTCTGCGATGTACCGGTTAAAAGCCAATTTCAGCTCTTCCTTAAGATCACCAACTGTCTTTGCCGCAAACCACCCCGCCTCTATCCCGCCTTCTGTGTTGAATGATTTGCTCGCCGTGACAATGGAGGCAGAGACATCGTTCAGCTGGGATACGTCTTGCTTTATAAGAGTTTCGGCCTTAGCGAGGTTTTCCCAAGCCTCTGTGTATTGACCCACACTCTTACTCAGTGCACTGGCGCTGTACCAGCTGGCTGAAACCAGCACCGCGAATACCATGATCGTGCAGCCGCACACCGCGAGCATGGCTTTGCGGCGCCCATCGCTGTAGCTGGCATCGCGAGTGAGCAGGTTGCGCTCTGGGATCACCTTCTTGAGCAGGAGATCGGTAATGAACAGCGGCCGCGGCCGGAACTTCAGCCCTCCCGTGGCGACCTCCTGGAGCGGAACGCCGGCAAGCTTCGCCCGGCGGGCATCGAGGCTGCTCCCATCGCGTCCAGCGGTCGTGAAGTAGATACCGCGCACGAACAGGCCCCGCCGGTCGAATCGGCTCTGCGGAAAGATCTTCCCCAGCGCATCGCCAAGCGCCACGCCAAGGTCGGACATCGCCGAAGTAAACGCGAACCAGGCCACCCCCGTTTTCGCCTCATAGAGCGTCTCCGGTCGGGACGGGGCGCAGGCGGCCTCCGAGAGCATCGCGAGCCTGCGACGCCGGAGTTTTTCCACAACTTCCCTGAGATGCCCGGGGACCTTTGATGCGTCGAACGGCCGGTCGAGATCCTCCTCGGGAACCGGGTTGCTCCACCCCAGCATCTGATCCCGCCTCGTGTCCTTCTCGAGGTGTTCGGTCACGACCTCGAAGCCCGGGAGCTTGTCCATCATCGTTACGACGATGTACACCGGGTATCGAAGCTGGCCGAGGCTCTTGCTCAAAGCGTCGAAGTTCTCCGCCGCGGCCTTAATGAGCACATCGATCGCCTCGCGTGCATCTTTCTGCACACCGCCTTTGACAGGGACCTTCCGCTGCTCCGCATCTTCCGGGCGGCTCTTGATGAGATGCTCAGCGCTGAGCACCAGCAGCAAGCCATTGATGGGCTGGCGCGGCCGCGTGGACTTGAGGCTCTTCACGAACCCTGGCCAATCCCACTCCCGCCGGCGACCGACATCCTGCGCCTCTCCCTGCGCCGTGAATAACTCACCGGCGGTATCCACGAAGACCGCCTCTTCCGATATCCAGAAGTCGACATCGGTGGTCCCGGCTCTGCCTGCTTCCAGATTCTGGAAGGTCGGGAACCGCAGGCGACTCTGGCGGAGGACTTCCGTCTTCCCTGTCTGCGGATATCCAACGACAAGAACCCACGGCAGATCGTAAAGGTTCACGCCCTTCCGCTTCAGCGTGTCCACCGCTTTTTTGATCTTCCCCCATATCTTCTCGTGATTCTCGAGCAAGACCGTACCAAGCTGTGTGCGGCGCTTGCGGAGCAGCCAGCCCACGAACTTGAAGAGCATCACGCCGATCGCCAGTGCGGCAAGGACCGCAGCGATGACCATCGCGGGCATTGCCATTCCAGCCGCGGCCAAGCCGACGCTCACCAAGAGCGTGGCAACGCCGCCACCGACCGCGATGCCACCAAATGACGACTGAATGCGCGAAAGCCATTCACTGAGACCTGCCATCATGGTGAACCCCTTTATCAGTCGGGTGTCTACGGGTTAATCGCCTTCGCGTACCCGCGAAGTGCTCTCATTTGCCACTCGTGAATGAACGGATAGGCCGCAACTGCTCCAACAACCATCAGAACGCTGAGCCCAACCGCGACACTCAAGGCAGTACGAGGAGGGACTATCGGGGGCCGCTCGATGGTGTGTGCATACGACTGTGGGCAGATCTGCCGGTCGAGTTCTTCAGAGCGGAACGGCCCCTCGGGCTCAACCGCCAACAACCGCGAGCGGATCTTGCCGACAGTATCCAGCACATAATGGAGCTTTCCACGCTGCGCGGCGTCATTGTCGGATTCTTGCACTGCATACTCGCCGCGGAATCCCATGCCCATGCAGGCGAGATAGACGGTGAGCCGCTCCGCCGATGCCCCGGCGCCGAGCGCCAGTTCGCGCTCGAGCATCGACCAGAAATCGTGATCGCCCGTGGCGGTCCGGCACAGCGGACCTTGCTGTAACTCCGGCCAGTGATCGATCCCAAATCGCTGACGGAAGAGATTATCGATCAGGAAAACAACCGGGCAGTGCACCGCATCGAAATCGGCCCGAAGCCCCGCACCATCACACCGTGCTCTCGCCTCCCCGATCAACTGCTCGATCCTCTCCCTGGTCTCGATCGGATGGGGGCTGTGGTCTTCCGGAGCCCGGATCACCTCGGACACGCATTCAAACAGCGTCTCGAACTCGTCAAGCAGTCTCGCCATGGGTGATCGCACTCCTATGCAGGATCTTCGCCGACCAGGAAGATCGCTCTGTCCCTCAGAGTTGTCTGTTGATTCCCCGACACGAGCTCAAGCCCGTCATAGGTCGCGGGCATGTTGTTCGGCGCATTGAGGAGAAAGTATGCCCGTCCGGTCTTGAGACCCGGAGGCACCCCTCGCTGCTCCTTCAAATCAAAGCCGAGCACGTTCCTGTTCTTGGCAGTCACGGGCGGTCGAAGCTGGAGAACGCCATCTCTTGCCTCCTGCATCAATGCCGGATCCTCGGGGAGCGCGAGCCACCGTCGCCCTCCGCTCATTCGCGCAGAGGGGACCTTTGCATAGACACCGTTGATGCGTGGCTCCGTAAACGGCTCTTCCCAGATCGTCGCCCTGCGCACGGGCTCGAGGAGTTTGACGATGTCTTCGACGACAGCGCTAAACTGTGGGCCACAGTCAAGGTGCTGGTACTCTCCGTGCCGATCGCTGTCAAAGGGATGCGAATCATCTCCTGAGAGCGGAACCAGTCGCGCATGCAGTTCACGCAAGCGACAATAAAGCTCCGCAGGGTGCGGGCCGAGCGTTGTTTCGGCGGCGTGCTTCACCGAGGACAAGCTCGCCGCGGCAGCACCAAGTTCGCACAATCGCATTTGATCAATCGATGACCGATACGCGTCGGAGCCAAGGGCGGTACCACGCCGGCGCAGTTCCTGACGAAGTCCATCCCGGTTGTCTCGCACTCGTGCGAGCAAGAACTCAAGGAGGTCCTTGATTGCCGGCGATGCGGAGACCCCGAGGCAGGGTGGGATGCGCTGGCCCATCATTTCCAGAGCCACGGCCCCTGCACTCGCCCGGATACGCAGCATGCCCACCGGCATGGTCTCGAGACCGTCTTCCGGATCTCCATCAAGCAGGAGGCGAGCGTTGAGACGTCGCAGCGAGATCGCCTGATCATCCGTTCCGTTGTTCTCATCGGGCACGTCGACCACATCGCGCACAAACCTCCGTATGCGACGACTGTCAGAGTTCGAATCGACGTTGGGCTCGCGCTCTCGAAGTCGCGGCAGCCCAAGCTTGAGTATCTTTCCGTCTGAGCCCGTCTCAAGCGATCGATCGATGTTGAGCGACTGAACGTCGGCATTGCTCTGCGAATCGATCTCGATACCTGATGGCAGGATTGCGTGAAGTCGAGTGAACTCGACCTTGAACGCGGCCAGGCTGGCAGCGTCCATTTCTGCGCGGATCAACCCCCATGCCCAAGGACGAGTGCGGGCAGCGACTGCGCCCAATGCACCCTCGACCCCGCGGTGTGCGAGCTGAAAGTGGTGCGGAAGGAGATCCAGGCCTTCATGCCAATGTACGGTTGGTCTCACGCTCACCGATGAGGTCCTGCTGTAGAGAAACTTGGGCTACCCGACGAGTCCGCTAGAAAACCGCTCCACGCGATCCGTTGCCAAGGCTAGCGAGAATCGGGGCAGCATATCCGTTTTAGCCGTTGCCGTCAGCCCGAATCTGATGAGACGAAGTCCCAGAGACCGCATCCTGAGCCATCGATGGTCGATGGACCGCTGTATCGCCCGCCCCCCTGGCAGCCGACCGGAGAGCCCGATGCGCCGCATTCCCGCCAATGTCCCAGTGTTCTTTGTCGTACTTGCCGTCTTGTCGGGGTGCACTCAAACTTCAAGCCCAACGCACCTAACCTCTTGTGCAACAAACTTTTATGGCGGCATCAGCCCCATCTCAGTGAGCTCCAGCCGCGCCCTCGCGGCTGGCGATGGCGTGATTTGGCCGAAACACGGACCTGACCCCGCACCGATTGTGCGTATGCAAACAGGTCCGGCTGGCGGCGCATTTGCTCCGAGTGCCTCTGTGGCCGCATCTCAGGTCGAAGGCCACGAGTAGTACGGATCCCGCACAAGCCGCCGGATCGGGCCCGGGCGTGGAGCGCGTTTGTCAAGACGCTGCGGCGATTGCTCCGCGATGGC
>ENA-ORBV01002215-ORBV01002215.1-microbial-mat-metagenome-genome-assembly--contig:-NODE-2215-length-41442-cov-30.774036_pt1 | contig 41442 bp, 34 predicted proteins | sample MGYA00237777_ERZ505514 | MGnify/ENA primary metagenome ERZ505514 (study PRJEB26160, sample SAMN06269048) | microbial mat metagenome | isolation source: Oligotrophic lake microbial mat | place... | reverse complement strand
GGGGGGGGGGGGGGGGGGGGGGGGCGGCATCGAATCACTGGAGCCTCGTCGGCTTCTCGCGTCGGTGATTGACTTTGCCTACGACGCCACTATTAAACCCCACAAGTTTGTGTTTAACTATAATCAGAATGTCGCGGCCAACGTAACCTTGCAGAACTTGCGGTTGCACAAGATCGGTGTCAATTCAGACTCCGACGAGCCGCTGTCAAAGTTCGCCGAACTTGCCGCTGGCGGCGGAACCAGCGTCGCCACCATCACCACGGAATATAGCGCATCCGAAACCGCCGGGGTGGGCCGCATTTTGCCCGATGGCAACTACGATCTTGCCCTGAACCTACCGGGCAACCAGCCGCCGGTACCCGATGAGTTTCTTCCCGACCCGGAAGCGGAACAGCTTTATTTCTACAACGGCGATTTCAATCGCGACCGGGTCGTCAACCTTGACGATTTTACCGCCCTGGCAGCCGGGTTTGGCGCACCGGGCACTTTCACCAACGGCGATGCTTCCTTTAACGGCATTGTTGACCTCGACGATTTCACCTTTCTCGCCGCGCGCTTCGGCACAGGATTGTCCAAGCCCCCGGCGGGCGCAAATAGCCTCGTCGTCGATTCACAGCCGAACACGACAACTTTGCTCCAATGGCAGGCGCCGGCGAATGTCACCGGAATTCTCGGCTACAAAATCTGGCGCAGTTTTGATGGCGTTGACTTCGGTTTCGCGCCGATTTTCACGGTGACCGATCCGCTGCAAACCAGTTGGGTGGATGGTTTGGGGACCCCCGGTTCCGGCCCCGCACTGCCGGATGCCACTAAAATCTGGTATCGACTGCGCGCCTATACCGTGTCGGGCAACCTTGCCACGACAAACAAGGAATGGGCTGTCACAACCCTGCCCGCGCCCGATCAATTGTCCGCGACCGCGGTATCTTCGACTCAGATTGATCTCGCCTGGCGGATCAATTCACAGAATCACACTGAATTTCGCGTCGATCGGTCAATCAACGGCCAAAAGGGCTGGACGCAGATCGGCACGTCGACGACGAACTCGTTCTCGGACACCATCGCGGCACCCGGCACGACCTATTTTTATCGCGTGCGCGCCTGGAGCCCTCAACAGAGTTCGTCGCCGTCACTCAGCGCAAGTGCCACGACGCAGCCTGCGGTGCCACCGACGCCGCCAATAGGCCTGACGGCGACATATCAACCGGCATCACTGCGCATCGACGCAAACTGGGCTGACAACCCTGAGCCGGGTGTCAAGTACAATCTTTACCGGAGTACCGTCGAAAGCTTTATTCTCGACGCCACTACGCTCTTACAGTCAAATCTGACCGCAAGCAGCTTTTCCGATATGACTGTTTCGCCCAGCACCCGCTATTTCTATGGTATTACTGCTGTGTTTTCGCAAGGACCTGAATTGGAAGCGAGTGAGTCGGTCTGCGTCAGCTATGCGTCGACCATGACGCAAATCAATGCGCAGCCGACAAACATCGTTTTATCGCTCGCCGATGAGGCAACAATCGATTTGTTCTGGTCCGACCAAAGCGGAAACGAGACTAGCTATGATGTCTATCATCGTGGCGGGGTGTTCGCCGACTGGACCCTTGCGGCGAGCTTGCCAACCGACGCCACGTTCTTCACCGACACCGGGCTTGAAGAAGACACCGAATATGAATATCGGATCGACGCCCGGCACTCTGCCGCGACGGCTCCGGCGCCGACATCACAACCGGCGACGACGCGATTCGGGTTTGAGTATCGGGGGTTGATACAAATTTTCCTCGGCCTTGGCGCGCGGCCGGGCTTTAACGAGGGGCTTGAACAATTAGCGAAGAAATTGCGCGATGTCCGAGTCTTTACTGCCGGTGGGGAATTGGGGTACCGCGTTAAACTCTACTCGTCAACTCCGAACAATATTTTAGCCAACGGCGACGGCAGGGCTTCAGACGAGTTCGATGACGCGCTGTTCGATGGCGTACAGGATTTCGCAATCCTTGGACACAGCTATGGTGGGGGTGCGACGTTTCTGTTGGCGGACAACGTTAGGTTTGCGACCAATCCGGGAGGCATTGTTGCCAACCTGCGCTACACGGGATACGTGGACGCGATTCAACTCGCAAGCCTCTCAGTCGCGGAAGTCCGACGCCCACCGAACTCCCTGTGGCATGAAAACTACTATCAGGAATTTCCTGGAATCCATGGGCAGGGCATACCTACGTCGAATGTCGATCATCGCGTGACAAATGCTGAGCATGGTAGTGTCATTTCCCACACTACCATCGACAACTCGATTTATGTCCATACGCAGGTCGTAAACAGCATCAAGAACAAGATGCCGCTAAATACCATCCAATGAGGGTTTACAATGCATCGCATTGGACTAATATTTGGTGCCATTTTAGGGCTTTTGGCGACATCATCGTGGTGTCGTGCGGACGCCTTCAAGCCGACAACGATGCCCGTGCTGGTCCCCGACCCGGCCATCCGCTTACTTTGGACGCACATTGCAGCTCCAGACTCCGAGGAGTCGTTCTGGCGCGCGTTCCGGGAGTTGTATCGGCTCGTCATTAACGGGCAGGACGTGGAAATTATCCAACAGGCGATCGCGCTGTCCCCAGAGAAGCCCGAACAGATGATTGTAATGCAACTGGGGTGGTTCATTCCACGGTGGCAGATTTCGCCCAGTGCCGTTCTCCGCGCCGCCGTACCGATGTTGGAACTTGCCGACGACGGCCAGCGCGAGCAGGCTGAAATGTTGATGCAGATGTTCCTTGCCAATGAAGGCGTTTGGGTGCGTGATCACGATGTTGTGGATTATCTCAGGGAACATTGTCCGGAACCGCCGCACCGCTTCGTGGAGTTCCTCTGCTCGTTCGCACCGCGGACGGCGTTGTTGTGCGTCGACGGCGCTTACCCCGATCCCGAGCGCCATCGCATCGTTATTTGGGCCGAACATGTTATTTCCGACGCGATCTGGAAACACGAAAACGCGTTCCTGAAGCAAGATTCGCTCGGCGCGGCGCAAAGGCAATTGAATGTCTTAAAGCGTCGCCCCGAGTGGTGGGTTCGCCTCTATGCCGCGGAAATTATTCGTTTGCACCCGTGGCTCGCCGAGTAGCCTAGCATTAATTTTGCTGAGAAATGAGCGCATGAAAAAGGGAGCGGAGAGCGGGACAGGTCGGACTTTTGTTTATCTGTCAATTTACGACCTACGACACCTCTATAGGCCACCAAGTTCACGTCGCTCCCGGCGGAATGATCGAGCTGACGAAAGTCGGACCTGTCCCGCTTTTTCCGACGCTTTTTCCGCCGCCAATCCGTCGTATCGCGTTCGGCGGCTTTCGGAGTGGGACAGCGATGATCCGGATATCCGCTGGAACGGAACCGGCAACCCGAATACCCATACCGATAATAATTGGAACAACAACACAACTTACACTCGCATTTTGAATGACATCCGCACCAAGGGAATTCTGAAAGTTGCGGTCATCGGACACAGCCATGGTGGCGCCTTGGCCCGGCGCATCGTGGAGCGACTGCACCGAGACCACACGTTCACCGACTTGTGGAACGTCACTTACAGCGCCTACGTCGACGCGGTTAAGCGTGATCAGACATTCGACGAAAATCCATTCACCGGGTCCGAAACCCGACGGCCCTTATATGACCGCAGCGGCGTCCAGAATGCGCACGAGAGCTACTACAACACTGCTCCCGGCACCCTGTTCGGCAATCCGTATCACGGTGGAATCGTCGCGAATTCTGGCAATAACCCATTTTCGGAGGAGACGCATTTCAGCATCGATAACGATCCGTTGATCCACGACGCATTACAGGATCAAGTTGAAGTCTTCGTGACGGAGTGACTTCTGACGTACCCCTTGACCATCGTTGCCTGCATTGGTCCGCTCGTAGCAGCTCTCGTTGCGCCATTACCGCCCACGCAGTTACGTGCCGAGCCCGCAGTGATCCAACCGGATCCGCAGGCGCAGGCGTCATTGGCGCGGCTCGCAACGACGAAGCGGAACACGCTGGACTTCTACCGGGAGTTGCTCGAGATCCGAAACCAATCCCGTTCAATGAAGGACGGTAAGAAGTACTACATTGGACAAGCGGCGTTTTATGATATGAGTCAACATAGTCGAACCACCCTTGCGCATGTCGCTTTGCACCTTCAAGCTAACGAGTATTATGTTGTTCATTGCCTGTTACCATATCACGACTCCACCGACGAGAAGCTACGCTCATTCGTCATGAAGCGACTTGGCGGGGCAGCAACCCCGTCTGACGAAGTCCGGTCAGAAGACCCAATAGTTGAGGCATTAACGAGCTACATCCGTGAACACAGCCAAGCACCTCCTTGGGAACTCGTTCGTGTTCTCTACAACAGAGCGCCGTCGGCGGCCTTGCTGTCATTTGCACAATCCTGCCTCACCGATCAGCACGAGAAAGTGAGGGCAATTTACTGGGCGGAACACACGATTGCCGATGTTGCTTGGCGGCAGGCGATCGCGATGCTTCAACCCGGGGACGTACAACGAGGTGAAGCCGAACTTGATAAGCTGTCGCGGTACGACGAGTGGTGGGTTCGGCTTTACGTAGCGCACATGCTGCGCCGGCATGACGACGTGTTCGACGCGCAGCCGATTCGAAAGCGTTTGCGCGCCGATCTCAACCCCCTCGTCTCCGAAGCGGTCGATATGCCGTTCGGGCATGGGATGACGATACGGGAGCGAGAGCGATGGGGCAGACCCAGCCCTGCAACACGTGAAGTGCGGGACAGATAGACTTCGGAACATTCGGAGCAGCAGCACCGCCCGGGATTACAGCTTCTGGTTCAACCGCGACCGAGGTCTCCGGAGCCATCTTCAATCCGGACCAACCCCTGGCTCGCCGCGATTAGCATTGATTGAATCGGCTAAGAACTGGGCGCATGAAAAAGAGGCCGGTGCTCGCCGTCACACCGGCCCCATAACTGGCTGTCCGGGCGAAAGCCCGGAGACCCACAGCCATACTTACGGCATCGAGCCGAGGCCGGCGGCAGTTAACTTCAATTGGGGTTTCTCGCTTTATCGGGCGCATTTTCTATACTCCGGCGCGTAATAGGCCGCGCAATGGATCGCAACTCAATCGGCAAACTCGCGTTAGAAGACGGAACGGTATTTACCGGCCGCGCGTTCGGCGCCGCCGGAACGAGCGAGGGGGAGGTGGTATTTAACACCTCCATGACCGGTTATCAGGAAATTCTCACCGATCCATCGTACAAGGGGCAGATCGTCGCGATGACGTATCCGCTCATCGGCAATTACGGCGTGAACCGCCGCGACGTGGAGAGCAAACGGCCGCATGTGGCGGGGTTTATCATCAAAGAGTTGCCGCCGGTTTACAGCAATTGGCGGGCCGACCTTTCGCTGGATGAATACCTGAAGGAAAACAACATCATCGGCCTGCAGGGGATCGATACGCGGGCGTTGGTGCGCAGAATTCGCATGACCGGGGCGATGCGCGGCGTGCTGTCGAGCGAAATGGTTGACGACGTGAAGCTGGTCGAACGCGCCCGCGCCGCCGCGAAGATGGAAGGCGCCGATTGGGTGGCGGCCGTCAAGCCCGCCGCCGCTTATGGGTGGGATGAAGATCACGGCGATTGGAAAACCGGCCCGAACGTTCGCGGCGATGGATTGCATGTGGTGGCGCTCGACTGCGGCGCCAAAAGCAACATTTTGCGTCACTTCGCCGATCGCGGCGTGAAGGTGACCGCGCTGCCGCCGGATGTGAGCGCCGATGAAATTCTCAAACACAACCCCGACGGCCTTTTCATCAGCAACGGCCCCGGCGACCCTGCGGCGCTCGATTACGCGGTCAAGCCCATCAAGGGTTGCCTCGGTAAGGTGCCGATTTTCGCCATCTGCCTCGGTCATCAGCTTTTAGGACGGGCGATCGGCGCCGATACGTTCAAGTTGAAGTTCGGCCACCGCGGGGGGAATCAGCCGGTGATGAATTTGCAGACCGGGCGGGTGGAAATCACCAGCCAGAACCACGGCTTCTCGGTCGACAGGGCCTCGCTGGAAAAAGCCGGCGGGGTGGTGACGCACGTAAACTTGAACGACGGCACGATCGAAGGCTTCCGTCACGCCACGCTGCCGATGTTCTGCGTGCAATACCATCCCGAGGCGTCGCCCGGCCCGCACGATGCGGCGTACTTGTTCGATGCGTTTATCGAGATGATGAAAAGCAAACAACCGCCCATGCCGGCGCGGCTGAAAGAGCTTCAGGCGATGCGCGGATAATATCGCGAGCACGCGCTTTCCTCGCAATATTTCACGGCGTGAAATATAAGTAGGGGCCAGTTTTTTAACGAATGAGGCAAGCAATGAGTACGTTTACGAAGGCAGTGGCGATTCTGGCGGCGATGGCAATCGGCGGGTGCAAGAGCGCCGAAAAGAATGGTGAATCGAAGGAAGCCGACGTGCGCTCGGAGGTTGAAGTTACTTACGATTCACTTCCGGCCGCAGTGAAAGAGGGATTCACCAGGGAGTTCGCCGGCGCGAAGGTGACAAAGGTCGAGAAAGAAACCTACAACAACGGCATGGTGCATTATGAATTTGAATTCAAAGATGCCGCCGGCAAAAAGCAAGATGTGCAACTTTCCGAGAGCGGTGAGAAACTCGAACCGCACGATTGAATCACTCGAGTCGCGGGCGGAACAAGATGCCAAAATCAGCCTTGATCGTCTGGGGCGGTTGGGAAGGTCACCAGCCGCGCCAAGTCGCCCAAATTTTTGAGCGCGTGCTGCGTGGCGACGGCTTTGCCATAGAGGTGGCCGATACGCTCGACGCATTCACTGACGCCGGCAAGCTCGCGGCGCTCAATCTTATCGTGCCGGTGTGGACGATGGGAAAAATCAGCGCAGAACAGGCCGACCCGGTCCTAGCGGCGGTGCGCGATCACGGGGTGGGCATCGCCGGCTGCCACGGCGGGATGTGCGACTCGTTCCGCGAGCACACCGAATGGCAGTTTATGACCGGCGGCCAGTGGGTGGCTCACCCCGGCAACGACGGCACAAACTACAAGGTAAAAATCGGCCCGGCGAAGTCGCCGATTACTGAAGGATTGAAAGATTTCGATGTGTCGAGCGAGCAATATTACCTGCACGTCGATCCGGCGGTGAGGGTGCTGGCCACCACGCAGCTCCCCGTGGCCGACGGTCCGCACGCGCCCAACGGGCCGGTGGAAATGCCCGTTGTGTGGACCAAGCTCTACGGCAAAGGCCGGGTGTTCTACAACGCGCTCGGGCATCAGGCGAACATCGTCGAAAGTGAGCCGTGCCTGACCCTCATGCGGCGCGGATTCGCCTGGGCGGCGAAGTGACGGGATTTTTGATTTTTGATTTTCGAATGATTACAGATGCTCATGCTGCGCGTAATTTCACCGCAGCAGGTCGTCGCCTTGCAATCAAAAATCAAAAATTGAAAATCGAAAAACAGCAAGATGATCATCACGATCGACGGACCAGCCGGCACGGGAAAATCGTCGGTAGCCCTGGAAGTCGCCCGCCTGCTCGGGTTTGACTTTCTCGACACCGGGGCGATGTATCGCGCCATCGGTCTGCAGGCCCTGCGCCGGCAGACCGATCTTGACGACAAGCGGGCTTTGGCGTTCGTTGCCGTTCACAGTCGCATCTTGTTTGATTGGTCGAAGCAGCCGCCGGCGGTCATGTTGAATGGCGAGACCGTGACCCACCTGCTTCGCAGCAGTGAGGCAACCCGCGCCGCCAGCTATGTTGCGGTCGTGCCGGCCATTCGCGAAATGCTCGTCCGCCAGCAGCAGATGATCGGCCGCGAGCGAACCAACTTGGTCACCGAAGGCCGCGATCAGGGCACGGTCGTCTTTCCGCAGGCCGAGTTCAAGTATTACCTCGATGCCAAACCCGAAGAGCGCGCCCGCCGACGCACGGCGCAGCTGCGTGCCCGGGGGGAGATCGTTGATTCGAACGAGATCTTCAACCAGATCGTCTCGCGAGATAAACGCGACCGCGAGCGCGACGTCGGCCCGCTGTCGATCCCGAAAGACGCGCGCATTATTGATACGACCACCATCTCGCAGCATGAAGTCATCCGCCGGATGGTGGATGAAGTGCAGGCGCGCGTCGGCGCGGCCCGCTAAGCCGGTTGCACCCTATGGTCGAACCCACTCCGAGTACGCCCGAACCCGCCGAAGCCGCAAGCGCTACGGCGCTGGCGTCGCAACTGTTCGCCGCCGAGCCTTCGAAGCGCAGTGTGTTCTGGCGAATCTGCCAGGTTCCGTGTCGCGTCGCCGCCACGCTTTTGTTCGATTTCAAGGTGTTCGGAATCGAACATGTGCCCCGAACCGGCGGGGCGATACTCGCTTCCAACCACCAGAGCAACCTCGACCCGGTACTGCTCAGCGTGCGCCTCAGCCGGCCGGTCACCTACATGGCCAAAGTGGAATTGTTCAAAAAGCCCGCGTTCGCATGGCTCATCCGGTCACTGCATGCGTTTCCCGTCAAGCGCGGCGCGGGTGATGTTGGCGCGATGAAAGAAGCCATCCGCCTTCTGCAAAACGGTTACCTGCTCAACTTCTTCCCCGAAGGCACGCGAACACGCGACGGCGAGATCGGACCGATCCAGCCCGGCGTGGCATTGGTGGTCAAACGCGCCGGCGTGCCGGTCATTCCCGTCGCGATCGACGGCGCCTACGAATCCATGGGCCGCGGCGACAAGCTATTTCGGCGGTTTCCGATTCTGATGCAATACGGCGCGCCGCTGTCGTTTCATGGGATGAAAGGTGAACAGATCGTGACGCTGCTGGGCGACACGCTTCGCGGGCTGCTGCTTGAGCTGCGCGAGAAACGCCGCGCGATGGAAAGGGATGATCCGTGGCGAAAACGCGCGTGAAGAACAAGAAGCGCAAGTCGGCGCGCCGTGCGATTCGTTCCGCGAAACCGCAAGCGCCGATTGAACGCCATTTGGCTGGTTCGCGCGCCGGGGAGATTGCCGAACTGGCGCGCCTCGCCGTGCAGTTTCGCGACGACCGCGATTGGAAGCAGTTTCATAATCCCAAAGACATGGCGCTGTCGATGGCACTTGAAGTCGCCGAAGTGATTGAGCTGATGCAATGGAAGAACGGCGACGCACTGATCCAACACCTGCGTGCCCGTCGAGAAGATCTGGGTGACGAGTTGAGCGACGTGCTCTACTGGGTGCTGACGATCGCCCACGATTTTGATATCGACCTCGGCGAGGCATTCCGCCGTAAACTCATCAAGAGCGCCGCCAAGTATCCGATCGAAAAATCGCGTGGCCGGGCCAACAAGTATACCGAACTGTAACGCTGCACGGGTTTTCAACCGGCTATGGCGGTATTTGGGTGTCTCCGCGCCGTAAACATCCAAATATCGGGCGTCTCTCCATTCATCCGGATTTTCGGATGGATCAACCCTTGCCACATTATTCGAGCAGTTGTATGTTCTGCGACCCCGCATTTTATCGATGAACCGGGGATTTTTGATCGAAAACCCGAAGGAGAACTCACCGTGGCCTCAGCTCGCAAGCATTTGTTCACCAGCGAATCGGTTTCCATGGGCCATCCGGACAAAGTCGCGGATGCCATTTCCGATAGCGTTCTCGATGCCATCTTCGCGCAGGAAATCAAGGAAGGCTACGACATCCGAGGGACGCGCGTGGCGTGCGAAACGCTTTGCACCACCGGGCAGGTGGTCGTCGCCGGTGAAGTGAAAACCAACATTTATGTGCAGGTGGATGAGATCGTGCGGAACACGATCAAGTCGATCGGCTATCACCACCACGACATCGGGTTCAGTTACGACTCCTGCGGCGTGCTTAACGCGATTCACTCGCAGTCAGCCGACATCGCCCGCGGGGTGGACAACGCACGCGATAAAGGGAGCAAGAAGGGCGCCAAAGAAGAAGGCGCCGGCGACCAGGGGATGATGTTCGGCTTTGCCTGCCGCGAGACCGAAGACCTCATGCCCCTGCCGATCTGGCTGGCGCACCGTATTATGGAGAAGCAGGCTGCGCTGCGTGAAGCCGGCAAGCTCGAATACCTTCGGCCGGATGCCAAGAGCCAGGTGACGGTGGAATACGAAAACGGCAAGCCGACCAAGGTTCACACGGTGGTGCTCAGCACGCAGCACGGCACCAGCATCATCAAGAACGACGTGGTGAGCGACGATGCCAAGGAAGAGATGATCGAAAAGATCATCAAGCCGTGCATCCCGGCGAAGTATTTTCATGACAAGATCATCTACCACGTGAACCCAACCGGCCGGTTTGTCATCGGCGGTCCGCACGGCGATACGGGGTTGACGGGTCGAAAGATTATCGTCGATACCTACGGCGGGCGCGGCCGGCATGGCGGCGGGGCGTTCAGCGGGAAAGACCCGACGAAGGTCGACCGCTCGGCGGCTTACATGGCGCGCTACATCGCCAAAAACATCGTTGCGGCTAGCCTGGCTGAAGAGTGTGAAGTGCAACTCGCTTACGCGATCGGCATTGCCGAGCCGGTGAGCGTGTTTGTGGATACGTTCGGCACCGGCAAGATCGATGAACGCAAGATCAGTGACATTGTCGTGAAGAATGTCGATCTGAAGCCGCGCGGCATTATCAACTACCTGAAGCTGCTCAGCCCGATCTTCCGCCCGACCAGCAGCCACGGCCATTTCGGCCGCAAGCCGGACAAGATCAAGGTCGATGGAAAAATCTACGACACGTTTACATGGGAAAAGGTTGACCTTGCCGCGACGCTGCGCCGGGCGGCGGGGGTGTAAGACTGGTATCCCCTATGCGAAAGCAACGCAACCCGACTCATCTAGGCCAGGTCAGCATCCTTACGGCGGCGCAGATCGACAGCCCGCGGTCGATTCTCGATACGTTTCCTAATCCGCGGCCGGGAAGAGAGTTTGAAGTCAAGTTCGTCTTTCCCGAATTCACCAGCATCTGCCCCGTTACAGGTCAGCCCGACTTTGCGACGATCACGATGACTTACGTGCCGGGCGCCGCGTGCGTGGAAATGAAGAGCCTCAAGCTCTATTACCTGTCGTATCGCAACAAAGGAATTTTTTATGAAGGCGTGGTGAACTCCATTCTCGACGATCTCGTAGCAATATTGAAACCACGAAAGATCAGTGTCGAGGGAGACTTCGCCGTCCGCGGGGGGACGCAGGGAGTTGTAACGGCGCGTTTTCAGATTGCGCCAAGAGAAGAAAAGAAACGTGCAACCTCCAACTCTCAACGTTCAACTTCCAAAGGCCCTGGGTAGTGGTTGCACCATTGAGAGTTGGACGATCTTCTGCAACGGGAGTGAGTGACCATGAGTATGTTTCCACCACCGCCGCCCGGGCAGCCGCCGATTGACCCGCGTGGGGCCATGGGCGGGCCGTCGCCCTTCGCGCCGCCGCCCCAAATGACGCCGCCGATGATGCCGCCGTCGATGCCGTATCCACCGATGATGATGATGCCCCCGCCGCGCGGCGGCGGGTGGGTGCGTGGCATATTCCTCACACTGGCCACGACCATCTTCGGGCTGTCGCTAACACTCAACATTTATCTGCTGATCATGACCGGGTTGATGGGCGGCGGACGGGCGTCGTCGCTCAACACCGACGTCATCAAGGCCGGCGATACGGCGCAGCAGATCGCCGTCGTGCCGATTCGCGGGTTGATCGTCGATGCGACCTATCAGCAGTTCAATAAATGGATCAGCGCCATCGAGGAAGATTCGAACGTGAAGGCAATTGTGCTGGATGTTGATACGCCCGGCGGAGAAGTGACCGCGTCGGATCAAATTCACCGCCGCATTCAGGCGTTCAAGGCCGTGCGGAACATTCCTGTCGTCGTCTCGATGGGCGGCATGGGCACCAGCGGCGGCTATTACGTTTCCGCGAACGCCAACTGGATCGTCGCGCAGCCGACCACGCTCACCGGGAATATTGGTGTGCGATGGGACCGGCTGAGTCTGGCGAAAATGGCCGACAAGGTCGGCGTGGAAGACAATTCATTGCACAGCACCGGCGCCGATTTCAAAACTGCCGGCAGCATGTGGAAGACAGAAACGCCCGCCGAAACGGCGTACCTCACCGGGTTGATCGACGAAGCTTTTCGCATCTTCAAAGGCGTTGTGAAGGACGGTCGCGGTAAGAACTTGACGCAATCGATCGACGAAATTGCCAACGGAAAAGTCTACACCGCCACCGAGGCGAAGACGCTGGGTTTGATTGATCAAGTAGACTACCCGGATGCCGCTTATGCCAAAGCAGCGAGTTTGGCGGGGCTGTCGTCGCCGCATGTGGTCCGGTATTCGCGCCCGCCGAGCTTTTTCGAGAGTTTTGGGGCGGAATCATCCGCTTCGTTGGGCGTGAAACTCGAGGCCGGAGGGCTGAAGTTCGATCGCAACTTGCTCCACGACCTCGCGGCGCCTCGGATGATGTATCATTGGAATGGGCATTGATCGGCTGGCTGAGAGTGTGGTGATCGGGGCGACTTTGACAAAATGCAATTTTTGCACTGCGGGGCGAGCCCCCTCCCTAGCCCTCCCCCGGCGTACCGGCAGCGGGGTTCAGAGTAGCGGGTTCGGGAGTTTTGCCAAAAAAGCAACCCGGCGTGGAATCCTTCCACGCCGGGCGCTAGAGCCTGCGAATCCTTTCGCATCGTCCCTGCTTCGCGAGTTGGCCGGCCCACCAGCCCGGCAAACAAATTTCACACAAAGCCGCGACCATTGGTCGCGGGGCGGTGTTGTGCGACAAAACCACTTCCGGATTTTCTCTCCCGATACGTCTCGCGCGATCGCAACGTTTTCCCGCCGCCACTGGCGGCGGCTTTATGATTTGCTTCTGCTCAAATTTTTTCTTGCGGCGGCACCTTGCTCCAGAAATTTCGTGCCTGTCAGACTACGCTTCATTCCAAATCTGCCCAAAGGTTGATGCCGCCCGCGACGGGTTATCCACACTATTTACAGATGAAATTCCGAAGCGGGGCACAACTAATTGTGCTTGCCCGCAACGAACTTACGCACGATGAGCAGCGAGGTGGGGCTTTCATCGGCGATTCGCTGCGGTCGCCAGCCGAACAAATGCGATTCAAGGCCCAGCGATTCATCCACGCCGATGATTACCAGATCGTGGTCCGGGCACTCTTTCAAGAGCGCGTCAACAGGATATTCATCGATGACTACTTTGAGCGTAACCGCATTGGCCGCCGACGGTTGCAGGAAGGTTTGGTCTACGGTGGATTTGGCGTCGATCTTTTGTGCGTCGGTTCTGTTGGGCGCGACCACGTGCAGCACCGTGACGGCGGCGCCGCTCAGACGGTTCATCCGCTCGGCCACGCGCAGCGCCAGGATGTCGTGCGGCGAACCGACCATCGCCACAAGAACTTTGCCGATCTTAGTCAGTCCGCGATCCACGAAAATGCCCAAGTCGGCCGGCGTGGCCTGCAGCACCCGGTGTACGGTGCCGCCGAGAATTTCGGTGCCGATGAGCGGCTTGTGAAAGCCCATGAGCACCATCGACGCCCCACGACCCTTGGCAACGGCGGCGATGTCGGTGGGCACGTCGCGCGTCGCGAACGAAATCGGCTCGGTAGCCAGCCGCTGGTTGCGCGCCTCGGCGAGCATCGGCGCGAGGGCTTCGTCGCGCTGAAACTCCAGGTCATCGAGGCCGCTGCCGAATTGCTCGTCGACGGGTCGAACGAGATGAAGCGCGAGTAGTTTGCCGGCATCCGTCGGGTCGTTGCCGATCATGGCCGCGGCGACCCGCGCCAGCGACGGCCCGCTTTCGGGCGCCGCAACAGGAACGAGAACATCAAACCCCTTCCCGCCGGCACTGGTGCGCGTGGGCAACTTCGATTGCGGCGCGAACAAGTGGAGCAGCGGCGACGTCATGCCTGTCGTCACCAGCGCCATGATCACCATCATTGCAAATACAGTCGGTGTGAGCACACCTTCTACAAGCCCGATCTCAAGAATCACCAGTTCCATCAACCCGCGGGTGTTCATGAGGATGCCGATGATCGAGGCATCGCGCCAACCCATTCCACTGATGCGGCCCGCGATTGCCGATCCGCCGAACTTACCGGCGGTAGCGACGACGATGATCAACCCGGTTTGCATCCAAAGCCCCGGCTCTTTCAGGAGGCCGATCTGCGTCTTAAGCCCGGCGTTGGCAAAAAATACGGGCAGGAGAAAGGTGACCGTGAAATCTTCAATTTTATCCGACAGCATGCGGACGAACTGCGTTCCCTTTGGCATGATCGCGCCCATCATGAAAGCGCCAAACAGGGCATGAATGCCGATTTTTTCGGTCACCCACGCCGACAGCAACACCATCACGAAAATCACGCCCACGACGGTTTGGCTGAGCCGGCCCTGATGTTCATAAATGCTCTGCAGTTTGTTCAATAACGGGCGGATGAAAAGCAGCATCGCCGCCACGTAGCCCACCGCGGAAGCGGCGGTGATGAGGCCGGGGCCGATTCCGTCGGCTCGCGAAATGCCGATCACCACCGCCAGCATGCACCACGCCGTTGCATCATCGACGGCGGCGCAGGTGATGGCGATGGCGCCCAACTCGGTGCGGTGCAGGTTGCGCTCGGTCAGCATGCGCGCCAGCACCGGGAAAGCCGTTACGCTCATGGCAGCGCCCATGAACAATGCAACGGGCGTAAACTCCATGCCGGGTTGATCGCGGAAGAACTTTGGATAAAGGTAAAGCGTGAGTGCCGCGCCCATCACAAATGGCACGGCAATGCTGGCATGGCTAATGAGCACCGCCGCATGGCCGCGGTTACGCAGCAGTTTGGGGTCGAGCTCGAGTCCGATCAAAAACAGGAAGAGGATGACCCCGAGCTGCGAAAGCAATCCGAGAAACGGCAGGCTTTGGGCGGGGAAGACCCAGTTCCAGGCGTCCGGCGCTGCCCACCCGAACAGGCTCGGGCCAAGCATGATGCCGGCGATCATCTCGCCGATGACCTGCGGTTGGCCGATCAGCTTGCAAAGCTGTCCCATCAGCCGCCCGGCGGTCAATATCACTACGATTTGAACGAGCAGCGTTACGATGGGCGACGCATGCGAAGCCGCCGCCGGATGAACCGTAGGCGCGCCCGCCGTCACCGGATGAAGGGCGCTTCCGCCGGACACGATCAGCCAGACGGCGATCAACGATCCAACGATCAAGGCGGCGTATGTCCAGGTCGCTTTGCGCATTCGTGTCGGGCGTTGTCGGTTGGTTGCCACACTACACGAAGCCGACGAAACGACACAACTCATTACACCGCAGAACCAATTCTTTTGATCCGATGAAACCGAATGTTCTTGCGGGGCACATCGATATAATCAGAAGATCGCAACATGAAGGAACAAGCCGATGGCATTTCAGATGATTGAACGACAGGTGATCTACGACGGCAAGAAAGTTCGTCTGGAAATTCATCGCCTCGAGGACGAGCAGGGCAAGAAGTTTGCCGCCGAAGTGGTTCAGCATCCCGGCGCGGTGGTGATTCTGCCGTTGCTTGATTCCGACACCGTACTGCTGATTAAAAACTACCGTCACGCGGTCGGGCAATATCTGCTTGAGCTGCCGGCGGGCACGTTGAACAAAGGCGAGCCGCCCATGAACGCCGCCGGGCGCGAATTGCTGGAAGAAACCGGCTATCTGGCCCACCGCATTCAGCCGATTCTGAGTTTTTTCGCTTCACCCGGAATTCTGAGCGAAAAATTGCACCTGTTTGCCGCCTACGATCTGCAAAAGCGACAGTCGGCGCTGGAATTGGGCGAAGATATTGAAGTCCAGGAGACGCCGTTCAATGCCGCGATCGACATGATCCGCGACGGCGCAATTCAGGACGCGAAAACCATCGCGGGTTTGTTATCGTATGATCGATGGTGGCGGACAAAGTAAAGGTGCCATTTATTTAATTGTTAAGAGGGACCATGGCTTGGAGTGACAGACCCTATAACCGCGAAAACGATTCCGGCATTCCACCGGTGCAGTTTCGCTTTCCGCCATTAACCGCGTTGGTCGGAGGGATTGTGGGGGCCTGTTTGCTGGTGTTTCTGTTACAGGCATTCACCGGGCACGGCACGTCGGGTGTAACAGAGTGGGGGTTTTTGACCACCACGGATCACCGAGCTGTCACTCAGCCGTGGCGGTGGATCACCTACCAATATCTACATGCCGACGCGGCGCATTTTTTCTTTAACATGCTGGCGTTGTATTTCTTCATGCCCACCCTCGAGACGCTCTGGGGCTGGAAAAGTGCCTTGGCGTTCTACACCCTCGGTGGGACAGTGGCCGGCATTTTCTATGTGCTGCTCAGCTTAGTCTACCCCAGTGCGGGGTTGCTGGGCGCTAGTGGATCGGTGTTGGCCGTTATCGGAGCCGTGGCGCTGCTTTCGCCGAATCGGCAGGTTATCCTACTGGTCTTTCCGGTGCCGATTCGCGTGTTCGCGGGGTTGATCGGCGCGTTCTACCTGCTCTCTACAATCGCAGATAAAGATCTATCCAATGCCGCGCACTTGGGCGGATTGGCGTTTGGTTTTGTTGCTCCCTGGGTAGGCGGGCCCGTTGCGTCGCGGTGGCTAAGAAACTTGGAACGCAATCGGGTGCGCAGCCGCGCACGATCAGTCGAGCTTGAGCAGGAAATGGTCGACCGCATCCTGACGAAAGTTCATCGCACAGGCATGCAGAGTCTGACGAGAACCGAGCGTCGGCAATTGCACAACGCCACCAAACACCAGCAAGTTCGCGATTCGGAGATCGCTCAGCAGCGCCGCCGAAGGTGAGTGGATCGGGGGCTTCAACCCGCCACATCCCCGCCCACCAGATAAATTCTGTTCTTGCCGCTTTTTTTCGCGTTGAACATCAGTGCGTGGTCGGCGGCTTCGACCAGTTCGTCGGGCGTGCCGGCGTGATGCGGAAAGATTGCCAGCCCGCCGCTGATGGAGAGCATTCCGCGCCCATTCGCGCCGAGCATGGCGAACTCGGGGCTGGAGATGCTGCGTTGAAACCGTTCGAGAATCGGCGCGATGCCGACCGGCACGCGCCCTACGGCTGTTGCCGTCGGATCGAGCGGCTGGCGCGGCGGTTCCTTCTCCATAAAAATCACGGCGAACTCGTCGCCGGCGATGCGAAACACCAGGTCTTTCGGTCTGCAGCAGCGTCGGATGAGCGTGGCCGTCTGACGCAGAATATCGTCCCCGAGCGCATGGCCGAATTCGTCGTTGTATTTCTTGAAATTATCGATGTCGAAAAGAAGCAGCGGCACGAGCGCGATCTTCTGCGTCGCTTCTTTGCACACTTTGCTGAGCACATGGCGAAAGTATCGTCCGTTGTAAAGCCCGGTGAGTTCATCTGTGATCGCCAGATGTTGCAGCGTCGCGTGGCGTTCCTGAATGGACATTACACGCACCGCCAGATGCGACAACTGCGCCAGAAAGTGTCGTGCCGTCGTCTGATCATCATCACGCGGCAGGGTGAGATGCAGCGACGCTTTCTCGATCTGGTCGGCCCAGATCGCGTGAGTCAGCAGAATCGACCCGTCGGGCGCCGCGGGAATCGCCGCGCCGGGGTCGGAAAGAATCAGCCGCATCCGCGGCGCGATCGTTGCGTCGATGGCCTGGACCGCCGACGCCAGCGGCGAAAGCCGTTTGGCGTTTTGCAGCGCGTCAAGAAGAATATCGGCCAGCGGTAGAGCCAGCAGGGTTGATGCACCTTCGACCGGCGCAGCCGTGGTCGCGGGCATCGACGCTTCACCGGCAGTTGCGTCCGGCGGCGCGATGCGCATCGCCGGCACGCCGAAAACCTGCTGAAGTTCGCCGGCGCTGGCCGGCGTCACCACATAATCGTCAACGCCGAACTCCAGCATTTTTCGCGATAGCGGTTCTAGCGTAGGGTGACCGAACAGAAGCAATCTTCCTTGGCCGACCAATTGGCGCAGCGTCCGCACCGCCGCCTCGGGGCGGCGTTCCATCGGTTCCGCGGCGGCCATCACCGTGGTGTAGGAATCGGCGGAGAGTTCGTGAATCCCCTCAAATATGCCGTCGACGCTGCGCACCTGTGCCGACGGCACGCCCTTCGACAACGCGGTTTGCAGTTGACGATCGGAATCGCCGATCAGCAGAATTTTCTCGCGCGAAACGACGGGCACTCTCTTCCTCTCACTTGGGCGGCTGTATTGTATCGCAGATTTGCGGCGGCGCGCACCGGGATTCTTGCCATAAGGGGCAATCGCGCCCGATTGGGACGGCGGTATCAGCTATCCGAGCCGGGTGGCAGGCTGGGCTGTTCCTGAAGCAGGGCGCGAAGTTCTTCGGCGGTGAGGACGGCGTCTCCGGAGGAGGCGTCGGAAAACATTGCTGCATCATCGTTCGCATCCGGGGCTAAAGCACCCGGCTTCCGTTGCGGAGATTCAGGTGGCAACTCGGTCAGTGGATGCGAGGTTAGCGCCGGTTCGTCGAAACGGTGCAGGCCGTCGTCGCTCAAAATCGCATCGGCGCCGCGGCGGGTTGCATCGACAATGGCGGCTTGGCGACCGTCGGTTTGCGAGAGGTAAAGCTCCAGGTGACGCATCCGCGATTTGATCAGGCTGATCAGCCCCAGTTCTTCACGAAACACGCTGTTGAGGCACAGCACAACCGCCCGATACGCCAGCGGCCGGCGGCACAATTCCATGGCAGCGGCGTAAGGGTCATCGACGGCAGCGAATTCGTAGGGCAGGCGCGATAACGCCGTGCGGGCGTGCGCGCGGCACGCCGCCGATCCAACTACGAGCACTCGTCCGGCCGATTTAGACATGTCAGGTTCGTGCAGGCGAAGGGCGATCTAACAGATCGATCATATCCCTGCTTAAACCGGAAGCAATCCAAGAGGTGAGTTTGATTGCACATTCAACCCTCGGCCGGCGGCAACCAATGCCTGCACAGATGTAATCCTCGGCAAATCCGCCGCTTCCAACGTGGCTTGACAGCCTTCTGCGGTACTCCTATCGTCGCAAGCCGCTGTCGTATTTTAGCGGTCGAAGCCGGGATCGAACCGGCGTTTAACTCCAGGAGTTTGTCATGCCCATAAAAGTAGGAATTAACGGGTTCGGCAGGATCGGTCGACTCGTTTATCAAGCCATTTGTGACCAGGGTTTACTCGGCAAGACCATTGATGTGGTCGCCGTCGTCGATATCGCCACCGACGCCGACTATTTCGCCTACCAGCTTAAGTACGATTCGGTCCACGGGCGCTTCAAACACGACCTGAAAACGCGCAAAAGCGATGCCAAACTGGAAGAAGAAGACATCCTGATTGTCAAAGGCCACGAGACCAAGTGCGTGCTGGCGACGAAAGAGCCGGGCCAACTGCCGTGGAAGCAGCTCGGCGTCGACTACGTGCTCGAATGCACCGGCCTGTTTACCGATGCAGAAAAGGCCCAGGGCCACATCAACGCTGGCGCGAAAAAAGTCATTCTCTCCGCCCCGGGCAAGGGCGAGGTGAAAACGCTTCTCATGGGCGTCAACCATGAAGAATATGACCCCGCTAAACACTTCATCATCAGTAACGCCTCCTGCACCACCAACTGCCTCGCGCCGCTGGTGCATGTGCTGTTGAAGGAAGGCATGGGTGTTGATGAAGGTTTGATGACGACCATTCACTCCTATACCGCATCGCAAAAGACGGTGGACGGCCCGAGTAAGAAAGATTGGCGCGGCGGGCGGGCGGCGGCGATCAACATCATCCCCAGCAGCACCGGGGCGGCCAAAGCCGTCGGCGAAGTGATCCCTGCGTTAAAGGGTAAACTCACCGGCATGGCCTTCCGCGTGCCGACTGCGGATGTCAGCGCGGTCGATCTCACCGTGAAAACCACCAAAGATACGTCCATCGAAGAAATTGACGCCGCCATCAAGAAAGCCAGCGAGACCTATTTGAAAGGTTATCTCGGCTACGCGGACGAAGAAGTGGTGAGCAGCGATTTCATTCACGACCCGCGCAGCAGCATTTATGACAGCCTCGCCACGCTTCAAAACAACCTCAAGGGTTCAAAGCGTTTCTTCAAACTCGTAAGCTGGTACGACAACGAATGGGGCTACAGCAACCGCGTGGTTGATCTGCTAATGTACATGGCGAAGACAGACGGCGCGCTGAAGTAACGAGCGCGCCAGTGCTATAAATGTCCTACATCGATCTTCACTGTCACTCCACCGCATCGGACGGAACGCTCCCACCCGAAGCGGTCGTAAAGCTTGCGAAAGACTGCGGCCTGAGCGCGATGTCGCTGACCGACCACGACACCGTTGCCGGCCTCAGCGCGGCGGCATCGGAAGCGGGCCGGCTTGGAATCGATTTTGTGACCGGCATCGAAATCAGCGCCGAGTACGCGCGCCCGGGAACTCTCCACATGCTGGGCTACGGGATTGATCCCGCTTCTCCGATTCTTCAAGACCTCACCGGCAAACTGCTCGAGGCCCGCGGGGATCGCAATCCGAAGATCGTCGAAAAGCTGAATGAGGTGGGCGTGGCGGTGACGATGGATGAATGGCGCGCCGAAGCCAAAGGCGGCGTGCTGGGCCGGCCGCAATTGGCGGCGATTCTGGTGCGTAAAGGCTATGTCAGTTCCAACAAGCAGGCGTTCGATAAATATTTGGGCGAAGGCGGGCTGGCGTATTTTGATAAAGAGCGCCTCACCAGCCGCCGGGCGATCGAAATGGTGCGTAAGTCGGGGGGCGTCGCGGTACTGGCGCATCCGGTGCAATTGCGCAAAGAAAATTTTGCACAGCTAGAAACGACGCTGAAACAACTGGTCGATGAAGGTCTGGGTGGGCTTGAGGTGATTCACAGCGAGCACGACGACCTGACCGTGCGAGAACTCGACCGATTGGCCGACAAGTTCAACCTGCTGAAAACCGGCGGAAGCGATTTCCACGGGGGGAACAAGCCCAATATCGGCCTGGGCATCGCGAACGGGAGGCGCATTCCGCGCGCTTGGTTTGATGCGCTTGTCAAAGCGTTAAAACGTTGACGGGCACGCTCATCTTGTCGAGAAGAAAAGCAGGCCAACCTTTTTCGGTCGGCCTGCCATTAATCCAAAATACTCAGATCAATCATTCGATGCTCAGCGCCGCCGACGCGTGAGCAGTGCCACGGCGCCGACGATCGCGCCGGCCATTGGCTCGGGAACGGGTGACGAGCGAGGGAGCGATGCCGACTGTCCGAAGTTGGCGGCAAGAGCGGTAAAGTCGTCCAGGTTGGTGACACCGTTGTAGTTGAAGTCGCCGGTGGTCCAGACGGATGCACCGCCAAAGCTGGCGGCCAACGCGGTGAAATCGTCGAGGTTCACGGCACCGTCCAGGTTTGCATCGCCGCTGCGGGTGTATCGTACGAGCACGGCGGTGGCGTCGACTGCCTGATCAAAGAACGTGCCGCCGCCGGCGCCCAGGACTACGCTGGCTTCGCCGTAGCCCAATGCAAAAGCGGGATTGGCCGCCGCTGCCGAACTGTTGATGCCGTTGCCGTTCCACGCACCACCGTTGTACCCGGTGATGATGGCCGCGCGCACGGCGGCGAATGGCGTGGCGACGGTGTAGTCGACAACGAGGCTGTTGTTGGTCAGATTAAGTTTACCACTACCGCTGACTAACAGATCGTTGACTACGCTCAGCCCCGTGCTGGTGCCGTCGGCCGAGACGGCGACTGCGCCCGTGCCGCTGATCTGCAACGTGCCCTGCCTGATCGATGCGGCGGTAAGCGATCCGCCGGTAGATACGATCTGGCCGACGCCGGTCACCGGTCCGACCGATGCGGTTCCGCCCGACTGGGTGTACAAGCTGTTATTGATCAGCCCGCCGGAGGTGAGCGATCCGCCGGTTACAATTACCGTGCCGGTTCCGGCCAAGGCATTGGTGATGGGGCCGACTGACGTGACGTTGGCGGTTCCGCCGACGCGGAAAGTGCCGTTGCCGTTCGCGCCGACAAAGATGCTGCCGCCCGTGAGGCCGGTGCCGACGGTGAGTGTTCCGCCGGTGACAACAAAGACATTTGCGCCGGTCGATGATTCGCCGACCGAGACGTTGGTGCGGACGATAAGGTTCCCCCCGGTTTGGGTGCCGATGCCCAACGCGCCGATGTTCTGCCCGAAGGTGAGGAAATCGGTGCTGACGTGGCCGCCGGACAGGATGAACGTGCCCGTTCCAATGTCGCCGGCGATTAGCTGGCCGTTGCCGATGCCATTTGCACCCACGGCAACAGTTCCGCCGCTGACTTCAAGAGTTCCGCCGCTGACATTGCCGCCGCCCAAAACTGCATTGTTTGCCACACTGGCGATGCCGGTGCCGCGCACTTTCAAAGTTCCCTTTGCGCCGGCAGAAGATCCGAGATTCAAGTTTCCAGGAACGATATCACCGGCGCCGATGACCGTCACGGTTCCGCCGCTTAAGTCATAAACGTTAGCGCCACGTGACACTTCGCCAACGACCCATGCAAAGTTAGCGGTTGCGGCTCCAGCCGTATGGTTCACCACACCGACGGCGCCGAAATTCTGACCGATATTGTAGAAATTCGTAGTGACATTTCCGCCGCTGAAATTGAATGTGCCCGCGCCGCCGTCACCAACCACAAAAAAAGCGTTAGGGCCCGTAATGGCAAACGATCCGCCGCTCATATTCAGCGTGCCGATGCCGCCCGGTGGGTCTGAGACTGCCGAACTGGCGGCGACATGCAGGACACCGACGACGCTTACCGAGCTGTTTCCGCTGAGATTAAAAGTAACGGGTCCGTGCGCACCAATGTACATTTCCTGCCCCACACTAATGGTGCCGCCGCTCATTGTGTAGTCGCTGGGCGTTTGCGGCGCCGCCAGGTTGGCGGGCTTCAGCTCCGCCATCACCAGGTTTCTGGTGACGTTTAGTGTACCGCCGGTTTGGGTGACGTGGCCGTGCCCGTTGGTGCTTTTGCCGAGGAACGCGAAGCGGGTATTGATGGTTCCGCCGCTGATGGTGGCGGTTCCGGCGCCGTCGTCGCCGATGCTGAAATCGCCGACGTTGCCCGTGCCGACGTTAATTTCTCCCCCCGACATATTCAGCGTGCCCGCGCCGGTGGTGTTGGCGCCGAAGACCATGTTGGTCGTGGTGTTGAGCGTGCCGCCGGTTTGCACGAACCCGCCGATTGTGCCCGGGTCGGTCCCGAGCTTTAGGTTGACCATCGTACGGGTAAAGCCCGCGCCAAAAGTGGCAATGCCGGCATTGTTGATCAGCCCGGTATCCGCCACGTCAGGGACGGCGCCGCCCAGCCAATTGCTGCCGGTCGCGAAGTTGAGCGGCGTGGCGGGCGCGCCGATCCAGGAAATGTCGGCTGCACCCGCGACCACGGTCGTACCCACAACTGCCGCGGCGGCCCACAATGTGATCCATGCCGCGCGACGTCGGGACTTCAATTCAAATTGCTGCATTTTCTTCTCCACAGAAAGGTTCGATGGCAACTGCTCAAGGTCAACTCTCCGCCGCCGAAAACAGTTGCTGTTGGTTCAAAGTTCGTTCAAGATCGATTCGGTCACAGGATGGTCGGTGTCATCGTCTACCCCGCCGCTAGACGGGCGAAACTTCAACAAAGCATTGCCCGCATGACCGGAGTCGCCAATAAGCGTCGCGTCATTAAACGCCGCGCGAGCCGGCTCGGTCGGCAAAGTCTGGCCGAATTGACTTGCCAGTGTCGTAAAGTCATCAAGGTCGATGACCGTATCGTAGTTAAAGTCGCCTTTACTAAACGTTGCGCTGGTGGTACCGAAGTTTGCCGCCAGCGCGGTGAAGTCGTCGAGGTTGACGGTCGCATCGTGATTCGCATCGCCCGCCAGCGCGAAGAAACTGAGTTGATGATCCGCCGCCATCGGATTACCGGAGTTTCCGACAACGCCCGTCGAGCGAACAACCACCTGGTAGTTCCCGTCGCTCAGGATGCCGCTCGTTTGCCCCGGAAACGTCACGCTCAATTGCCGCGTGGCCTGGTTGTAGGCCAGTGCCAGCGACGACGTTGGCACGGTGGCACTGGATTGCAGGTTGGTTACAACAATATCAAACGCGTGAAGCGATGGCCCGACGTCCTGGCTGAAGGAAAATCGCAGCGTCGGCTTGGCGGCATTGAAATCGAAGCTCGATGCGTTGACGGTCGGCCGTACGGCGTTCGACGACCCGGTCTCAAAAGCGAAGGTGGATGCGACGCCGAAATCTGTAATCGACGCCTTTGCCAGCACGATCGCCCACACCCCTTCGGAAAATGATTCGCCGCCGGTGTTGCGGTTGATGTTGGGGATGGCGCTGCCGTTGGCATCAATGCCGTCAAATACCGCGCCGCGGCCTCGGAAGGTGCCGGTGATCAGGCCGCCGGCATCGTACATGTCGAGCAGCGACGTGTTGTTGCCGATAAACCACGACGCGACAGATTTCAGCCCGTTGAGATAAGTCGCCATGCGCGTCGCTTTATCGGCTCGACCGGAAACGTCGTACGCGAGCGTTAGCTCACGCAAGCCCGCGACAATCGACGCATTGTGGTATGCAATCTGCCCCGAGTTGTTGTGATACCGCGCGCCGCCGCCGGAGATGCCGGTGATGCGTTCCTTCGTGCGGACGTTGTTTGTTCCGGGGACGAGGTAGTGATACGCCTCGATGCCGTAAAAGTTGTCGGCGGCGTAGGCGGAGTAGTCGAGCAGCGACGCGACCGCCACCGACGAGGGGTCTTGACCGATGTTGACCTTGAGCCGATACGTTCGCGCCAGCGCTGCGATCTGGAACTGCCCCCAGGCGTCCCAGTTTTGGCCTGTGCCGTCGTCGGAGAAGATGCCGTTGCGCCAGTCGGCGGTGCGTACCTGGCGGTTTTTGATGTTCGTCGCCAGCGCATCGATCGTCGCCAACACGCTCGATTGGATCGGCCGGTCGTCGGTCGATTCGATCGTGTTCGAATTTGCTTCGAGCTTGAACGGGTAGGCACCGTACTCATTCGTTCCGTAGAACAACTGGTAATAGTCGGCCAAGCCGGAAAGGATGGCGCTGCCGAGCTTAGAATCCACGCTGTTGACGCTCTGCGTCTGGAAATTGCGAACCATACGGTTGGCGTTGTTTTCCAGAAAGCGCGCAAACGTCAACTCATCGGCGCTGAGCGTACCCACCTCCGCCTCGCGCTTCTGCATCATCATCAGCCCTTTGCTGATGGCCATGATGGCGCGGCCTTCGTCGAAGCCGAACGCCTGCGTGCTGTTGGTCCAGGTCTTCTTGATCCCGGTCTTGAAACTCGTCGGCGCGCCGGCGGCCGTGGTGTACAGCGGGCCGTCGTAGATTTTGGCGACGTCGTTATTCGACGCATCACGCAGATCGTCGATGTACACCGAATGCTTAGCGTGCGGCGTGAACGGGCTGGCGCGGACCGGGCTGGGCCAATTGATAATCTGTGAAGTCGTGGAGTTCGGATCGAACCACGTTCCGTTGGGTGTCGCCGACGGATACGCCGTGCGCTTGTTGTATTCGACGCGATACTGGAAGTGCTTGTCCTGCGAATAAATCGGGTCGTAGCCGAACGTGGCGGGCGCATCCAGCCACGCGAAGTTGTAAACTTTTCCCTGCCGCGTGGTCATGTATGCCACGAAAGTAAGGATGTCGCGGGCAGTTTGATAAGACGAGGCGGTTCCGTTGAGAAGATAATCATCGGCATACGCAACGGCGGCTCGGGCGGCATCGTCGACGGCGGCGTGGCCCTCGGCCATGTCCGGGACGTAATTCCAACCCTGCGTCAACCAGTTTCCGTTTTTGGCCTGCGTGTACAGGACGACCGGCTTCATGTTCCAGCTATCGACGGCGCCAAATGCACCGGCACCCAGCGCGGTTTCGTAATAGCCGGCATCCGCCCAGGTGATGCCGTTGATGTTGGGTCGCTGCCCGTCTCCAGTTCCGGTCGCATAGGAAAAGCCGCTGGTGGTGGTGTGCGCGTTCTGCAGCATCCAATCAAACTGCGTGAAGTTGACGGGGTAATTGTCGAAATCGACCGTGCGCACGGCGAAAAGCCGCCGCGGTTCCAGTGGCTCGAATTTTGATCCGTGAGACGGTCGCATCATGACAGGCTCCGCTTACGGAAAATCGCGCCCGCGGACGCCAGCCGTATCAGGGTCAGTGCCTCGGCCGGTGTAGTTTATATCCCTGTCAAACATCTCGGCCACGTTGCGATAAGCCACATGTCCGTCGGCAAAGCCTACATTCACGACGCGCTTATTCAAGCTTTCTGGCGTTCCGACAGGCGTGAGGTCGGTTTGGAGAACAATTTTGTCGTGATAAGTCTTGTAGTCGATAATGACGGCCTTTTGTGAAGTATGGCGGATGGAAGTAATTTTCTGAGGCGTTTGAACGGTAAGAGGCCCGATCATTGTTGAGGGCGAAAAAATTTGCTCCGGGGTGTACACCAATGACCACGGATACCAATAGTTCGAGCGATTAGCGGTACGGTCCGAGCCAATGTCCTTCACGTCTTCTATCGCGCCGGGGCAGCCAGGAATTTTTTTGCTGTTACCGACGTATTTCGCCAGGAAAATCGGGCCGCTGTTAATGTCCTGGTTGCAGGAATAGGGGTTGCGAGCGACGGCATCCCAACTGGCCAAACCGGGATAATATATCGGAGTATTATTGCCGGCGACTTTGGCGAACCCCGGTCCCCCTGGGAAAGCGCCTTTGTTGTCTTGAACATACATGAACAAGGCGGTGATGAGCTGCTTCTGATTGCTGAGGCAGGCGGTCATGCGGGCCTGTCTTTGCGCCTTACTCAAGCTCGGCAGGAGAATGCCGATGAGTACCGCAATGATCCCAATCACGACAAGAAGCTCGACCAACGTAAACGCACGGCGTTGCTTCATCTTTAAATCCTTATGACCGAATTTACAACTCTGATAGAACAAAACGGAAGGTCGTGAAAGCTTTTCTCCCTTTGGCCTTTCACGACCTTCCGTACTAATGCGTTACGTTGGCAATCCGCGCCTGGTGCGGAATAAACAACACTTTGCCATTTTCCACCGACATTTACCGACGGTTACGACGACGCACCAAAAGACCCGCCGCGCCGATTAACAGTGATGCCGAAGCGGGTTCGGGCACACGTTGAACAGAGATATCGTCCACGGCAAGGAAGCCGGTGACCGCGCCAGCGCCGCCGGAGGCGATGTTGATCCGCAGGCCGGTAACGCCTGCGGGAATTTCGCGGGCGAAGTTTGCTTCAACAAACTGGCCACCGGTCGTGCCGTTGGCAAGGAAATCGAACTGCGGCCCGAGGCCGAAGCTGCCGATTCCGTCGTCACCGCGAACGGTGACGCGCATATCGGCACCATCGCCGGAACCCGGAGCGATAGCGGTGTTGTAGTTCCAGAAGAATCGGAACCGCAAAAAGTTGCCCGCTCCGGCAGGAATCGGAACGACGCTGGAATCGGCATCGAAATCAGGAACGAACCATTCGCCGTTGCCTTCCGTATCGGTGTCATTCAAACGCAGCGCTTTAGTACCACTGACGGTTCCCGCCACATTGTCCCAGAAGTCGAACGCATATGGGCCAGGATTCGACGGAAGGCCGAAGTCGCCGCCACCTCGCCGCCAAGTGCCTGCTCCACCTGGCGTGTCGCTCAGCGACGGGGCGTTGGCCTGCGTTAAGCTGGCATTTTCAAGAGTTCCATTCGGCCAGAAACTGCCTGGAAGAAGGTCTGCATTAGCGACCGAAGCGCCAATAAAACTTACCGCCAAGGCGGTTGACAATCGTTGCATGTTCCCTCGCATACTCGCTCCTCAGCCCGATGGGCCGTTGTTTGATGTGCCCCCGCAAAAATATAGTACAGCATGGGAATGTCCGTGAAATCAGATTTCAACTGTGTCGAAAATTGAACTAATGCCCGTTGCAATCGCGCGGGTTGACGCAAAGCCGCGCCCCGAGCGCCGCGGATGCCGGTTCGGGGGATTGACGGTTCGATTGAATGCAAAAGGGCGTTGCATCCGGCGCGATTCTTCTTGCTCGGAGCGGTCCGCCGGGGTATTTTATCCTCAAGATGCAATTAATTCGCGGGGAACCCGATTGGCGGTTGACCGCGCGCCAGCACCACGAGGCGTTCAGCGGCAAAACCGCTTTGCTCGATGAGTTGCCGCTCATCGGCCGGATGCACCTGCTTGACGCGCTGCCCGATGCGCTCGTATCTCATGCTCACCCAGGCATTTACGAGGCGCACTTCGTCGTCGACGGTTGCCTGTCTTTTAAAGCCCGACAGCAAGACTTTGACGTGATCGGCGGAATGGTCTTCCTCACCAAACCCGGCGAATTTCACGGCAGTGTGGATACTACGCTTCAGCCAGCCGAATGGTATTGGATTCACCTGCACTTTCCCCCCAAAAGCGCCCTGCCCGGGCTGACCCGCAGCGAATCGCGGGAGCTGGAAGAATCGTTTGCGCGCACGTCGCTCTCCATGTTTGCAGGTTCAGATCAACTGCGCGACTGTTTTGCCCGCTTGCTTACGGAACATCGCAATCCGACGGCGCACAGTCATGTGATCGCTCGTGCACAGCTCCACGAGTTGATGGTCCGACTCATCCGCGACCACGATCGGGCTTTGTCCAACTCCAGCATCACCGGGTATTCGAACGAGATTCAGTTGGCATTGGCTTGGATGGATCGCAACCTCGGCGACCCGCTTTCCATTCCTGATCTTGCCGAAGCGTCGGGATTGTCACAGAGCCATTTCCGGCAGTGCTTTCATAAAGAGACGGGGTTCTCGCCGTCCGACTATCTCGCCCGCCGCCGCGTCATGCGGGCGAAGCCTTTGCTGCGCGGGAACCGGCTGACGATCACGGAGATCGCGTTCCAGCTCGGTTTCCAGTCCAGCCCTTATTTTGCCGCCGTATTCAAGAAGCTTACGGGCATGACGCCCAGCGAATACCGCGGCGACACATCCGAAAGTGCATAATTTGCCTCGTGCAATCCCTACCACGCGCAGTTGAGATTCGCCGTCATTGATAATTGATCGACCCTTAGCGGCTGGAACGGGTATCCTCCGGCGGAATTGCTCGTTCTTATTGAAGAACAGATTTGCTGAGGTCACGTCACGTGCTGAATCAAACCATGCCCCTTTTGGTGCGCCGCCATGCGGAGGGTGCGCCAATTCTATCACCGGCGCCCCGATGGTGGGAAGACGGTGTTACACTCAATCCGGCGGTTACTTACCTGCCGCAGGTCGAATCCAATCGTGCGTTGATCAGGCAATTGCTTGCAGGCACGGTTTATTACAATGCTGCAGCATGCGAAGGCCTCGTCGCGGTGCATTATCGTGCCCGCCCGAAATCTGATCCCGACGTGCCGTTGACGCGATCGTATGTCGGCTTGGCGCTTTTCACGCCGCAACTTGACCTGATCTATCGGTTTCCCGAGCCGGTGTTGTCGCCCGACGAGAATGAGACCGGGGCCGACTACCTCGGCGTGGAAGACCCGCGCATTACGCGAATCGGCGACACATTCGTAATGGTCTATTGCGGAAGCGGTTTCGACGAAGTCGGCGCGTGGTGGGGCGGACTGTGTATTGCCGAGTCCACCGATTTGCTGCACTGGTCCAAACGGGGCCGGATCGACCTTCGATGCCCGGGCTTGGATGGCGCTAAACCGTTCGACAACAGTTACTTCGATAACCTGCCCGGCGTAAAGGGCACCACTCTCCACGTCAGCAACAAAGACGGCGTGCTGATGCCCGAGTCGATTGACGGCTGGTACTACCTGCTGCATCGCCCCATGGTGGGAAAGATGTTTGGGTGGTCGATGCATGTGGCGCGGAGCCGATCAATCGATGGCCAATGGACCGATCTCGGCCCAATCGCGCACGCCCAACCCCACGCGGATTATCGCGATTCATGGCTGGGTGCCGGCGCGGTCCCGATTGCCCTCGGGGATGGAAGGTACCTGGAAATCTTCCACTCCGGCCATCGCGGGCTGGATGGATCGCGCTTCTACACACTGGGGTGCATGCTGCTGAACTTCAACCGTCTTGACACCAAGCATCCGGAGAAGATCGTCGAAGCCCGCATCGACCACTTCATGATTCCCGAGACGAAGTGGGAGATCGAAGGCCCGTTCCCGGATAGCGTGGGCAACGTGCTTTTCACCTGCGGCGCGTTCGAACTCAACGACGACATCTGCATCCTCTACGGCGGCGGCGACACGTTTGTGATGGCGGCGATGATCGCAAAATCAGAGCTGCTGAGCGCAATGATTCCGGTCGTGCATTCTTAAGTGTCGAAATTCGTCGCCCTCGAAAATCGAACGACGCTTGACAACACTTCGGATATTCTCGCGGTCGGAAACATGACTGATCCCGCGATTTCCCTCACGCTCCACTCGATGCGCCTCGATTTCCGCCGTGCTCAAAGCGGCGGATACGGCTACGGCTTGTCAGTTGCCGATGGCCGCGAAGGATGGCGCGCGGTCACGGCCGGCGACAATCCCCTGGTTCGCGGCAGCAGCTTTGATTTGCGTCCGACCGAAATAGCCAAAATCGGCGACGACGAAATCCGCCTGACCGGCAAGCGGCAATACAACTACTCGGCGACAATTCACGCCGATCGACTGCGGAACTGGTTTCGCTTCGAAATCGAGATCGATCTGCTGGAACCGCTGCAGCTTTCGATGATCGGCGGCTTCGAGCCGGAGATCATGCTCGACCTGGGTCCGCTTCCGCCCTACGAAAGGGGCGATCACGTCTGGTTCATGACCAATATCGCCAATCCTACAAAATGGAACGACGACGCCCACGGCAACGACATGCCGGCGACCTATCTTTTCGACGCCTATCTCAAGGCCGAGTTCATGATGTTCTTCGACATGACATCGATGAACTGGATGTCGTTGGGAAACACCGGGCGATTTCTGAATTGTCGATGTGGTTACAAGCGGCGCTATCAACCCGAACCGGCGGCGGCGCTGGGGCTGTACCTCGACGGATTTTGCGGAAATACACTTCCGGCGGGGCGGCATCGGTTTGTCTACTTCATCACCGCTGCGCCCCGGGCCGAAACGCCGACCGATCAGGATGCGGTGCAGGCGCTGGTCGAGCGATGCCTGCCGTTGCTCCCGCCTTGCAGTGAGTGGCCCAAAGGGGCGACCAGTTGGCAAGACTTCGCGCAACGGTGCGCACAAGACCTGATGACCGACCACGCCTGGCATAGCAATGCCGGCGGCGAGTACATGCTGAACTACGTTGATGCGTATAGCCCCGCGTGGAAAGCGTGCATCGAAGCCCGTGGGCGGAAGTTTGACATGGACAAGCCGTGTCTGGAATCGGCGGTGTGGGGCGCGCATCCGTTGGGCGTGATCTGCAAGCTTGAGAGCGAGCCGGTTTACCATCGACTTCACAGTCGAATGCTGAGTTGCATCGACCGGATGATCGCCGCCGAACTCACGCCGCTTGCCGAGGGCAAGGAATTGGCGCGTGGCTGCTGGCAGCACGTTTATATCGTCGAGCAGATGTTCCAGGTTGCGCGGCTCAAAAACGATAGCAAGCAGTTGGCCAAAATCCGTCATGAAGTTGATGCAGTCATCATCCCGTTTGCGCGAAAGATGAAACACTTGTTTCCGCTGAGCTTCGATAACAAGTCGCTGACGAAGTGCGGCTCAGGCGATGCGCATTCGCTGCTGGGCACCTATGCGTCTTTCATGCTCGATCTTCATGAGTGGACCGGCGAAGGGGCTTATCTCGACGAAGCGAAACACGCGGTGCGCCTGCACTACCGGTTGCCGGTGAACACGGTTCATCAGGAAGTGTTCATGCTGGCCATGGGCGTCCACGCAGCGGCGCGACTGGCGGCAAAGGCTGATGCTGCCGAATTCACGCAAATCTGTCGCTATCTGCTCGCCCAGACGCTTCGGATGCTTCACTGGTTCGACGACCAAACGTCCGCCCAGGTGCGCACCATCAGCACGCTGGGGATGTTTCAGGCCTGCGCGACGATCAATTATTCGGCGCTATTTGAAAACATCGAAACTTTGGCCCGAATCGCTGCGGCGTTGAAGGTGCTCGCGCCGTCGTCGAGCCTCTTGCGCGTCTTTGATCATGCGAGAAAGAATAATTTCTATTTCTTCCCGCAATGTCTCGCCGGACATCATGATTTGCCACTCAAGTACGTTCCACTGGAGAATATAGGTATCCTCGAAGGCCCGCCGCCGACGAGCGTTGGGGCCGAGGTGTACGGCGCCGGCTGGGTGTTTCGCGCCTACCTGTTGTGGGAAGCGTTTGGCCGATGCGACGATCGCGAGGTCATGGTGCTCAACTGCGACGCGTTCGACGAGCGCCGGCAACTTGAGGCCGGCCGATGGAACCTGACGTTTGTCGTGTTTAACCCGACGACGGAACCGCGCGACGTTGAGGTAATGTTTCCCTTGGCCGCGGTATGTGAGGCGCGCGTGACCGAGAACGGGCAGATCCATCCCGTGATAAGTGGCCGCTGGAAATTGCGATTGTTGGCCGGCGAGCAGCGGCAGATCAGTTTAACGATCGACCCCGCGTCGACAAAAGTTGAGGGCATTTGATGCGACTACCATTAAGCTTTTTTTTCGTTCTCCTGGCACTGTTGCCGACTCTCGCCGCCGCCGAGGCGCCGACCGCGCCACCCACAACGCAACTGGCCATCGATCGGGTAGAGCTGATGCCCAACCGGCCGACGCCGTTTGCGTTGAAAGATTTCAAGGCAGTCGCGCGCGGCTACGACAAGCTCGTTTTCGATTTTGATGCCAAAGGCGAACACCTTCCACTCATCTGGTGGGACGATACAAAGATCAACATGCCGATGCGCACGTTCGGAATGCCCAGCTACGTCGGCAAGAATCAACCCCACGCGGGCGAAGATCACGAGGCGATCACCACAATCGGCGCCGTCCTCGGCGCGACGACGGCGGGAATCGATAAATCGGCGGGAGAGCACAACTGGGTGGAAATGTGCCAGGCGTACTTCAACACCAAGACCGGCCAGAATGTGGTGCTGAACAACATCGCGACCGAGACGGGCAAGACGTATTGGTACGAAACATTTCCTCAGATCCTGTTCAACAGTCTGGTCGATCGATATCCCGCCACGCCGAACGCCGAACGGATCATGCGCACCGCCGCCGATCGCTGGCATGATGCGTACATCGCTTTATCGAAACAGCCCGGCGGACTCAACTTCGACCACACCGCGTTCAACTTGGTGACGATGCAACCGGTCGACAACGGCAAATGGCACGAACCCGATGGCGCGGCCGGCATCGCATGGATTCAATACTCGGCGTACCAGAAATTCGGCGACAAAAAATACCTTGAAGCCGCCGAGGCGCTCACAAGTTATCTCGAGGGCCGCACCTCAAGCCCGCTCTATGAAATCGACATGCCGTTTGGCGCGTACGTAGCGGCGCGGCTGAATGCGGAAAACGATAAGAACCATGACGTCGGCCGATTGCTCAATTGGTGTTTCAATCCAAGTGAAACGCGCTCCGGTTGGGGCGTGATCGTCGGCAACTGGGGTGGATATGAAGTCAGCGGCCTGGCAGGAAGCGTCAGCGACGGCGGGGGATACGGCTTTGTCATGAACACCTTTGCAATGGGCGGCGCGCTCGTCCCGATCGCCCGATACGACGACCGTTACGCCCGCGCCATCGGCAAGTGGATGCTCAATGCGATGAACGCGGTGCGCATCTGCTACCCGGACGAACTTCCGCGCGAGCTGCAATCCTGTCCCGATTTTAAGAGCGAACCGGCGAATGTCATTCCGTACGAAGGCATTCGTAAAACGCGCAACGGCAAAACGCCCTACGCATCGGGCGACCCGCTCGTCGCCGGATGGGGCAAGACCGATCTGGGCCTTTACGGCGGCGGTTTTGTGGGGATGTTCGCCGGGATCATCGCACCTTCTGATGACCCGATGATCCCGCAACTCAATCTGCTGGCGACCGATTTCTTTCACGATCGCGCGTATCCGAGCTACCTGTATTACAACCCCTACGACGAGCCGCGCACCATCACTCTGAATGCGGGCGAAAAGCCGATCGACATTTACGATTCAGTGCAAAACGATTTCGTTCTTCGCGGCGCGAGCGCGAACGCAAAATTGACGATTCTCCCAGATTCCGCCGCGGTGGCCGTGGTTGTTCCTGCCAACGCAACATTGACGTATGACGGCCGCCGAACGATCGCCAATGGCGTGGTGATTGATTACGACAATGGCCGCGTAGCACGCCCGGCTCCCGCGGCGCCGCCGGTACGAGAAGATTCGAGCCAATCCGTCACCGCCGATCGTGGGACCATGACGGTTGATGGTAATCCGCTGGATTGGTCGCGTTTGAAGAGCCAACCCATCAGCCTCGACACCGGTGGTCGAGGAAAGATGGAGTGCGATCTTCGCTATGCCTGGGACGACGACTTCCTGTACATCCTCGTTCAGCAAACCAAACCCGCTGCGCGCGTACACGAAGCAGAAAACCTCGCGGCCTTGTCCGCCGCCGTTTGGGACTTCGACGGCATTTGGCTACACCTGGATATGGGCAACGGCCGTCTACCGTCGATCGGTGATTTGATCCTCTCCCTGGCATTCAGTTCCACTGCCGCGCAAGACCTCTACCACGCACCCGCCGTCGGTGGCAGCACCACCGCGCGGATTCAAGTTGCGACATCAGGTTCGGCCGAAAAGTCCGACCGCGTAATTGAAGGCCGGATCGCATGGGCCGGTCTGCTGGATCACACCTTCAACAACAGGAAAGAACTCACCGACCGCTTCGGCCCGATCCGTCCCGGCCTGCGGTTCGGGTGCGAGCCGTCGATGCTCGAATACAATCACACCGGTCAATCCTTCATCGGCGGAGCCCAGTATCGCAAACCGACCGGGTTCGATGCCAACTCACGCGACATTGTTCTTGAAAACTCTGGAACCTCTCGATGAGCGGGAAACTACGGCCGACGATCCTCGCCGTGCTGCTGGTCGCGATGGCGGCGATGGTCATCGCCGCGCTTCGCCCGCCGGAGAAGCCTGACGGACGCACAGTTCTTACATGGCTCGTGCCGATGCAGCTCGATCGCCCGCTGCTGGAAAAGCTGGCCAAACAGTTCGGCGAGCAGAACCCCGATATCCATCTGCGTATGACTTTCGTTCCGGGCGCGCAATATCAAACCAAGTTGAAGACGTTGATTGCGTCGGGCCATCCGCCGGATTTGTTCTACGCCGGCGACGTGTGGGTGGCGTATTATCGTCCGTTTTTGCTCGACTTAACGCCGTTTTTCGAGCGTGACGCCGCCGAGATTGATTTAGATGATATCTATCCCGCGGTGCTCGCCGCGTGCCGGACGGACGGGCAATATCTATTTACGCCGCGCTGGTTTTCGGTCGCGTTGCTTTATTACAACCGCACGATTTTCGACGAGGCGAAGGAAGCGTATCCGACCGCCGATTGGACGTGGGATGAATACCTCGCCGCCGCCAAACGTCTGACACGCCCGGCGTCCGCCGGCAAGCCCGCGGTGTGGGGAAGCCAGATCGTCACCGGTTGGTGGGGCGAGTGGCTGACGCTGGTTCGGCAGGCGGGCGGAGAACTCTTCGACGCCGACATGAAGCGCTGCACGCTCGACGAACCGGAGGCCATCCGCGGCATGATGTTCTATATCGAAAAAGTTCGCCGGCATCGCGTCTCGCCCGCGCCGGGGCGCGGCCCGGACGGCGGTTTTGCTAGCGGCCAACTGGCGATGGAGCTGGTCGGTCATACCGGCAACTGGACGCAGTTTAATCAGATCGGATTGAACTGGGATATCGCGCTTCTGCCGGCGGGGCCGACTGAGAAAAATCGTTCGGAAGTGGCCATCGACGCCGTCGGTGCATCGAACCAAACAAAACATCCCGAAGCGTGCTGGCGGTTCTTTAAGTTCATTATGTCAAAGCCGTCGATCCGCGCTCACGTGGATGCGGGCTATCTTTCCATCCGCAAGTCGGTCGCAGAGCAAACGCTTCTTGCCCCCGGATATCTCAAGCATCCGCAGCACGCCGCCGTGGCCTACGAAGCTTTAGCGATCTCGGACCACGGCGCGCATAGCCCGGATTTTATTGAGATTGTGCGGGAGGTCATCCAGCCGGAGATTGATCGCGCGTTGGCCGATGATCGCGATTTAAATGAAAGCGACCGCCTGGCCGCCGTGACGGCGGCATGTCGCCGCGCCGCCACCGCCGCCAATGATTTCATCCAAACGCTGGGAACCGAACGGAGGCAAGATGGCTCAGGCATCCCGGCGAAGCGGTGATCAGGCAGCGAGCGGAAGTTCCCTGAGACCTGCGCCGGCGGGAGTTGCGTCTGACGCGAACGGCCCTGCGAGCGCTCTGCTCACATCATACTTGCCCTGCGCAAGCAAGCGGCGAGTGTTGACCTGTTCGAGGTATCGATCCCGCAATTCCCGTGCGGCGGCGACGTGTTTCGGATCGTTCTTGGCGCGCGGTTTCATCACGCGCTTCGGCTTGGCGGGTTCGGCTTCGGGAACGAAATCCCCGCGATCGATGTAGCGCAATCCACCGGCGGTGATGACGGCGGCCTTGCCCGGCGGGAGTCCCTGCAAATGCTTGGATTGACTGCGGATCACCGCGATCTTGCGCGCGGTTGAGACGTTCGGCTGCTCCGGACGCGGCCGCACCAACGCGCCGCCGGGCAGCATCAGAGGCTTTTCGGGTTCGACAACAATGCCCGGTAACACCAGCGGCTTGGCATCGCGCCAGTGCGTGCCCGGCGGGATCGGCAAAACAATTCGATCCTCGCGGATCGCGCCGCTCTTCGTCAGCGCCGGGAACCAGTACGGCGTCACATCATCGTCCTGGCGAATGCGCCGTTGCCAGAAAATATGCGTCCGCTGCTTGTCGCGGCTGCCGGTGCGAAACGCCAGCGGCACAAACCCGATGGATTCCCAGAACCAGTTCGCCTGGATGTCCTGCGCACACCAGCAGCAGAACAATTTGCACCCATACGCGGCCCGCTCGAACATGGCTTTGATCAGCGCCGCTCCGATCAAGTGTCGTTGCCGCAGCGGCTGCACGTTTAATTGATAGATGATCCCCACATCGTCACGGCCGGAGTATTGATCCTGACCGATGCAGTAACCGACAGGAGTGGGTTGTTGGTTGTGAGTTGTAGGTTGTCCGTCGTGATGTTCCCGACCCACAACCCCCAACCCACCACCCACAACCTCCGCCACCAGCACATGCCCCGCAGCGATCTTCCCCTCGATCTGCTTTCCGGGCATCCAGCCGACCATATGCGTGTGCATTTTTTGCAAGCCGTCGATGAACGGCGCGTCACTCGCCCGGGCGGGTCGCGTCGTGATCGAGCAGCGGGGCGTGGGCACGATGGCATTCATGATCGCCTCACCTAAATGCGTTTGGAACCACAGATGAACACCGATTCACACAGATGAATTTGCCACAGAGTCACAGAGAGCACAGAGGAGTTACGACGAACGGAATCCTGACAATTCTTGTTCTGATCTCTGTGTCCTCCGTGCCTCCGTGGCCAATCCTGTCTCGCTTATCTGCGTTCATCCGCGTTCATCTGTGGCTCGTAACAAGTCACGCCGCTATGCTGCTGGGGGCCACATACCCGCCGGAGCTGTTGCGGATAGAAGGGTCTTCAAACGGCACGGTGATCGCCGGCGCACCTTTGCCGCTGTCGGGGTAGGTGAGCTTGAGCGTGTTGGGCGAGATCAGTTCCGCACCCGTCGGCACCAAACCGGCGGCCGCCGGAAACTGCGGAATGCCCTTGAGCGACACCGGCTGATTAAACACCAGCGTTAGCTCGGCGTCATTCCATCCGGCGGTAGTAATGCTGATCGGTGTCGGCCGAACGAGGTTACGCGTCCCACCATCGCGCCGACCGCGCCGACGCCCACTGCGACGCCCCATGATTCCTGCTGCTGGCATGATTTGCTCCTTAGTTACGAGTGACGAGTTACCAGTTACGAGTGACGTTGGACCACCAAGGCACGAAGGCACCAAGCAATGCATTTTGATCCGCAGATTTCCGCAGATTTCCGCAGATTCTTCAGAACCATTCCGTTCCTAATTCTTAACCTGCGTTCATCTGCGTTAATCTGTGGTTCCAACATCTTCTTCGTGCCTTGCTGTCTTGGTGGTCAGACATTTCCTACGCCGCGATGCGCATGCTCACCGGCAGCGACCACGGACCCACTTCGCCCTTGCGGCTGGCCCAGCGCGCGAAATACGTCGCCACCTTGCCGTCGTCGGCGAAATCAAAGCCCACGCCGATCGGGTTCTTTGTATACGCCCCATTAAACCCCGCGGTGTCCGGGTCGCCCACCGGCGTTGCCCCGACCGCCACAAAAAGCTGAAGCTGCGCCGCCCCGAACGGCTTGGCCCCGCTGTCGGGCGTGCCCGTATCGGCATACCGCACCGTGTGGCTCCCCGGCGTCGCCCCGATGACATTCAACAGCGGCGACGATTCCGGCACGTTGATCGGATCGCGGTTGGGATTCACCGGCCGCACCCCGATGGCAATCTTGTCCGGATCGCTCACGCCGGCGTTGAACTTGATCTGAATCGAAAACTGCCGGCACAACTGCTCGGCGATGTTCCGCGCATCGTCCTTGGCCGCCACCGTCACCGCCGTGCGCGTGGACAGGTTCGCCGCCACCGCATACGCCGCGGCGTAATCGTCCACCACACTCTGAATGTTCGCCGCATCCGCCGCCGTCAACTGGTACGTCGATGGCTTTGCCACGATGCCGCCGGCGAACGACTGCATCCAGGTCAACGCCAGGCCGTCCTCGGATGGAATATAAGATTCTGCCATGATCGCTCCTTTGTTTGAGTCCTGTCACGTTCGTGACGTTTAAAGCATCGGCAAGGGATGGGCGGGCTTTAAGAAAAATCAGAATATTTTCGGGCGCGGATTGGGGGCGGATAAATGCGCATTCCTGTACCACGCCCGTCCCGGGCGTGAATTGCGCTGTAGCGACGCCCGTCCCGGGCGTTTCCCCGCTGACGAGCACGGGCTCGGCGGAGATAACGGACCGATGTTCAGCGGTCGCGCGGGCACTGACCAGCTTTCGAATTACGAGGACCGCGACGCCCGCCCGGTCCGCTCCAGCGCGTGGTTAGGCGACTGTTCCCGCCCCGCTCGTTGTAGCACCTCTATGCGGAATTGCACCATCCTCTCGCGCAGAGCATCAGGCAACTCGGCATCGCGACCATGTTCCTTCGGATCTGTGAAACGCGGTAATGAAGTCAAGGTCGCCACGATGTCGTCTCGCATTCGCTGAAGGTAGAGCGCGTCATTCAAGGTTAGCGCGCGATACCGGGCGGCGTTAGCATCAACAGAGATCAGTAACCGTGAATCGATCGTAGCCGCTGAGTCCCCAGCGATTATGCCATCACGCAGCAGCGCAGCATCCTGTCTCCAAGATGGAGGCACGTCCGGCTTCGGTTTGACGCTTTCGCGTGTAGCTGCAATGGCGTAACACACTATGCCGAGGACCGCGATTGACCAAACCAACCACATATACAGGCTGAGGTGTTGACGAGTGCCCCTCGGCAGTTTCACCCGACGAAAGAGGAGCAAGAAGATTCCAAGCGCGAGTCCGCCTATGCCACCCACCGCCCCCATCGGCTTGAGCACTCCAGTGTCCATTGCCTCAGCCGCCTAACCATTATTTATCTTGACCGGGCAACGAGCCCGCGCGAACCAAGATTTCAGTCTATCGCGATTTCCGGGTTGAAACAACGATTCTGTGTTCTGGGACCCGGAGTTATCTTGATCTGTCCGAACCAACGCCCGGCGGGCCGGTCTCGCTCGGCAACCTGGGGCGATTTCGACCTAATGGTACTCACGCCACGTCGCGCGGATTGGGGGCGGATAAATGCGCATTCCTTTACCACGCCCGTCCCGGGCGTTGCCTCGCCGACGACGCGGACGACCTGCCCAGGGCTCACTGCAATCGTCCTTAGGACTCAGGCGTTGCGGGAGGTTCCCGTTAACTGCTTTCCGAGACGTAGGTACTGGGCGGCGGGATGTTCCATTCGGGCGCGCCGAAGCGTTTGATTGCCGCCTCACCCAGGCTCTCAAAGTCATCCCAAAACGGCGGCCAATCAGCTTCCAGTCTGCGCTTCTTGACGAACGGGCCCAGAATGCTCCAAGCCCGGCGCAAGGAGTCTCCCCATTCATCAAGAACCATCGCCTTTTTGATCATCTTACGCTTGGCCATCTGGCCAACGATGTCATACGTCGTGCAGACAAGCTCGGCTTCTCGCTTGTCTTTGTCTGTCCATTTATCGAGGGTTTCGGCATTTGCACGCATGCCAGCCGAGAAGATATGACGGCGTGCGCCGCGTACGTCCTCTTGTTGCAACCTTTCCGCCACGGCGGCGAACGCCGAAGCTCGCCACTGTTGCACCAAGACCCAGACAGAATACGTGAATATCACCGCGTACACGCACGTCGCCCCGGCCCCGACCGCCGTCCAGTTCACTCCGGCTCCGGCCAACGCCTGCACTGCTGGTGCAGTTGTTGCGACCGTCGTCGGTGATGAAGGGTTCGCCGGCATGAAGCCAGGCGCAAAAACGGCCAAGCCAAAATAGAACAGCGACGCGAGAGCCGTTACGGTCATCATCAAATAGTTGTCCCAACGAAAGTGCTTCGCTTGTTGGCAGGTCGGCAAGCCGAGTTGCGCTTCGATGCATTGGAGCATCCTGATGGCTCGACACTCGGACCGTTTAATTAGACAACTGTGCCAGAAAACAAGCGCACCGAACATCCCGGCAGCAAGCCCACCCGCTACCAAAGTCGCGGGTGACGGTTCGTTCAAGCTGGCAATGGCGACTCCGCTGATCCCCAGATAGGCGAATGGAATCTGCCACAATTGCGTGCTGTACCAGCGCGACCGCTCATTGAGATGGGCGAGTTGCTCGCGGACCGTTTCTTCCTTCAGCTCGAATCGTTCTTGCGTGTTCACGATGTTCCTTAGAAGACAATGAAGTCTCGATCTTACCGCGCCGCGCGGCACCCCTCCAAAGAAATCTAGGGTAAATCGATGGTTCGCGCTGCCGAATGAACAAACTCACGGTCGCCAGAATCTGCGTCCATCTGCGTCAATCAGCGGTTCCAACAAGTCTTTCATCCGTGCCTCCGCGCCTCAGTGGTTCAGCCGGCATCGCCCCGATAATAACAGCCGTTCGCGCGGCAGCGGGCGCGGGACGCGCGTTTTCCGGTCCGCATTACGGCTTTCATTTGCGCAAATCCGCGGGGGATTTGCGAAGAAGAACGATTCTTCTTGCAAGAAGAATGTTTCCCTTTGCAAGAGAGGAGTGCAAGTTTCTTTCTGTAAATCATCGTTCGTTCTGATCGACGCACTCTTCGGCCTGCCGCTTCATCGCCGT
>ENA-ORBV01002213-ORBV01002213.1-microbial-mat-metagenome-genome-assembly--contig:-NODE-2213-length-41456-cov-14.616907_pt1 | contig 41456 bp, 31 predicted proteins | sample MGYA00237777_ERZ505514 | MGnify/ENA primary metagenome ERZ505514 (study PRJEB26160, sample SAMN06269048) | microbial mat metagenome | isolation source: Oligotrophic lake microbial mat | place... | reverse complement strand
CATCGCGACCGTCCAACCCGGTCGCCGCTCCCCGCGCGAACCCGCCCCGTTCAACGCCCCCGCACGTCACACGCCCGGCCGCCCGGCCTCCCGCTGCGCCTCCCACCAGGGCTGCACAGCCGGCACCTCGCCAGACCACACCGCCGTCGGTCGCGCCTCCTTCAAGACCCTCTGCGCCTCCAGCCGCCCGACCGCCGTCGAGACCTGTCGCCCCGCCCTCGGCGAAACCGCGCGACGTGGCACCGCCTCCGGCTCGCCCAACGAATCCGGGCAAACTGCCGCCGCTGCCGCCGGTGAAGGCGCCGCCGCCCTCCGCTCGGCCGGGCTCGCAACCCCCTACCAATCCGCGCGCCACCAATCCCCGAACCAATCCCGGCTCCAATCCGGGCGCCAATCCGGGCTCCAAGCCCACTGCGGCACCGCCCACCAATCGACCGAGTCCGCCGGCGCGGCCGACGTCGACTCCTCCCGCTCGCAACCGAGACATTCCTTCCGCACGACCGACGCTCCCGCCGGTTCCGCCGACGTTCGACACCGGTCCCAATCGCGGGCGCACGCCCGTGCGCGATGCGGGCAGTGGAAGCGGACGAGGAGGTCCGATCGGACGCGACGCTGTCAGCGGACCGGGCATGACGGGCGACGACGCGATCAGGCGTCGGCGCAACTTCAACCTCGTGAACGACGCGCCCGCTCGGCCGGCACCGGGCGTCACTCGCCGTGACTTGCTGGACGGCAACGCGAGCCGCCCCGGAACGAAAGTGGTCCACAACATCGTTGGTGGCGTGCGGATGACGCCCGGCACTTCCGATGCACAATCCGGGGGACAACTGGGCGGACGACAACTGGGCGGACCGCTCAGCGGCGTCAACGGCACGGGTGTCAACGGCAGCGCCACTGTCGTCAACAACAGCCGCGCGACGACGATCATCAATAACAACAGCACGGTCAACTACGTCACGAACGTCTCCGCGTCGAACTCATCTTGGGCACCGAACTCCTGGTATCCGCCGGTCTACGGCTACAACTCGTGCTGGAACTCGTGGGGATCGAGCAGTGGTTTCTCGTTCGGCCTCGGCTTCGGCAGCGGTGCATTCTCGTTTGGCCTCTATTACAGCTCGTACAACACGCCGCTGTGCGCGAGTTACTGCAATCCGTGGTGGAATGGCTATTGCGGTTACGTGAGCGTCTACCGTCCGCCGTCCTGGGGATGGTCACGTCCGTGCTGGTCACCGACCGGTGTCTGGTACTCGAATTACTTCGTGTACTCGGGCGTTCCCGCGGCGTGGTGCACGCCGGTGTACGCATACACACCGGTCGTCGCGCTGCCGTCCGTCGCCTACGTCGACAGCTACTACACGACGCCTGCGGTTGTCTATGTCGATACGCCCGTCGCGGCGCCGACCTCAACCCCGTCGCCCGCCGCCACTGCGGCGTTCACGACTGGCGAGTCCCAAGCCTGGGAACTGCTCTCGACCGGCTTCCCGCGCAGTGCCGCCGATCTGTTTGCGCAGAGCCACGACGAAAACTTGGCAAATCCGCGGCCGCTCGTCGGCTATGCGATGGCCCTCGCGACGCTCGAAGACCTTGCCGCCGCTGCGACGGTGATGCGTCAGGCGCTCGCGATCGACCCCGGTGCTCTTGCAAGTTTTCCGGTGCCTGCCGAGCTCGGGGAACGTCTGCGACTCTTGGAGCAGACCTCCGAAATCGCATCCCGACAGGCGAGCACGGCAACTGATGCGCTCTTTCTGCTCGCATCATGGCGCGCGATTCAGAACAAATACACCGAAGCGCATTTCGCGATTCTCTCTGCCCAAGGCGCGGGCGAGCAAAGTCTCGCGGCAGCTCGACTGCGAAGCTGGCTGGAAGCGCGAATGACGCCGAACGTCTGAGCGTTCGTACCGCCGCGATCAACGCACAGCGCCGCGCGACGACCACCGGGTCTTCGCGCGGCGCGTTTTCTTTTGGTGGTCAGCCTGTCCACTTCGACAGGAGATATGCAAGGTCGCCCGCGTCGACGACACCGAGGTTGTCGATGTTCGCAGGTCCCGTTTGACCCCACGCTCCAAGCAGGATGGAGAGATCGGCCGCGTTGACCTTGTCGTCGCCGTTGAGATCACCCAACAGCCCGACGGTGTAGACGACCGTGAGTTGCGGGCGCGTCGACAGTGCCGACTCGTGCGAATCGAACCGCTTCGCAGACTGGAGCGTGATCTCGTTGCCCTGCACCATCCAGCCGAAATTGGACACCGGGACATTCACCCAGCCCTGTACATCAGCGACAGCAGTAGGTGTGGTCGCCCATGTATAGAAGCCTGAGCTGCCCACGTTGGTGCTGGCGCTGACGGTCGGACTGAAGTCGCCGCCCGGCGATGACCAGAGCGTGTTGGGATAGAAGCGGTGCAACCACGTCGCGTCACCGGGTGTCGATGATGCCCCGCCGCCACCGAATGCGAAGGAGACACCTTCGCCCCAACTCTTCAGCATCCGCTTCAGCGAAATCGTGAAGGGCGTCGAGAGACCGGCGGCCGAACAATGCAGCTTCAGCGACACCGATTCGACGACGGCATGCGTGGGCAGTGCCGAAAGATCAAACTTGATCACGCCTCGGCGCAGCTTTCCTTCGCCGTTGACTCCGACGCGCCCGACGAAGAACGTGGTGCTCGCGCCGCCGGACACCTCGCCGTTCGCCGTTTCATACAACGTGTTGTCATCGATGCTCGTGACGGTCAGCGTGTCCGCACGCGTCGTGTTAGCAGCGCTGACGCACACTATGCACAGAGTCACCGCGGCGATCGATCCAGTTCTGCGCATCATGAGTTCCAAGCCCCGAGAAGAATTGCAAGATCAGCCACGCCAACCAAGCCGTCGCCGTCTAGGTCCGCCGATCCGGCTGTCCCCCATTGACCGAGCAGAATTGCAAGATCAGCACCGTCCACCGCGCCGCTGCCGTCCAGATCAGCCGCGTTGCCGCTTGATTCGATCATCACCTCGAGCTGCAACTGAAGCTGCGCGGCGCCCGCACCGGGAATGTCTTCATCACTCACGTTGATGGTCACGTCACGAGTGTAGACGCCCGAGGCGGACGAACTCGCGTCGTAGGAGAACTCGAGCATCGCGGGCGTGCCACCGATGGCGTTCTGCATTCCACCACGCAGCGAGAATCCGCCGCCGAGGTTGAGGATCGTGTCGAGGTCGAGCAGCGCCTGATTCGCATCGAAGCCGAAATTGTGGACCGGCACGCCAATGACGACGCTGGCGCTGCCGGCCGGCGCGCTCACCGATGCAACCGTTGCATCCGTGTCGGCAACGGCGCTGAACGACGCATTCGATGCGCGCACGATCTGCCCGCCCGTCGACAGGAGGAACAGGCTGTTCTGTGCGCCTTGCGAAAGTGCAGACACCGTCGCGCCTCCGCTGATGAACCCGACGTTTGCGGTGTTCACGGCAAGCGGGACCTGCGTCAACGCGGGAGCGAACGCCGCCGACGTCGTCACGACGCCCGTCAGCGCGCCGGTGCCATTGATCTGCACATCGAGAACGTCGATGCCGACGACCAGTCCCGCCGCGATGTTCTGTGCTGTCACGGCAACTGTGAACGGATGGTCTTGCATCACCTTGCCGAAACTGCTGGGCATTGCGGCGCTCAGCACGGCGGGAATCTGATAGTCAGCGATGACGGGGATGTGATCTGATGCGTCAAAGAGAACGTCTGCAAGCGCATTCGATCGCGCGAGCTGACCGGGGTAGTAAAAGTTGTTGCCGACATTGATCCCGGTGTTGTAATGCTGACCATCGTTTCCGAGCGAGCGATATGTGCCGCCAATTAAAGACAGACCGCTCCCGTCCTGAAACTCCGCGGTCGAGATCTGAAAGTCGAACCGGTCATCGAGGCCGCCGCCGACCAAGCCGTCCGCGGTGATATCGCGAGGTGACTGCGAGTGCTTGATCGCGTTGAAGGAACCGGCCCACGAACCCGTACCGAGCGGATCGAATGCCTGGCCATTGCCACGCGAAAGAAATTCGATGTACGCGGGCTCGCCATTGTCGTACAGATTGAAATCGCCGCAGTAGATGATGTGCGTTCCCGCGCCGAGACTGTCACTGTTCGCGCGAATCGTCTGCGCGCCCGCGAGGCGTTCGCTCTCGTTCGCGCCGCCGGGGCTTGCCTTCAAATGCGATCCGTAGATATAGAACTTGGCGTGTGGCGATGAGTATCCGAGCAGCTGAAACTGCCAGCGATCGGTCTTGCGGCCGCCACCGGTGTCGAGGTCGATATGTCCCGCGACGAGTTCCGTCACCATGTCGCTGCGATAGAACACCGCCTGAGCCCCCGCAGCGGAATCTTCCGCGCCGCTGGACGTGTAGGTGCCACGCGTGTAGTCGATGCCAGCCACCGCGACATCGAGTAGACCCTCGAGTTCATTGATCTTTGAGGAGGGCACTTCTTGAAACACGACAATATGCGGAGCCACCGCGAAGCCCGGCTTGTCGTCGGCAGCGATCGCGGTGAAGACCGCAATCAGCGCATTCGGATCGCCCTGGTTCCCGGCGGTGTTGTAGTTGACGATCCGCAGCTGCCCGAGCGCCGGCGCGGCCAGCGCCACTGCCACCACTCCTGCAGCGAGCGCTGTGATCCTGTTACCAGCTGTCACTGTCACTGGGAGCGTCCCTTTCGCTGATCCGAACCCTGCCATCGTGCAAATCTAGCTCTCCTTTACCATGTCAGGAAGACCAAACACACGTCTGGACTCACATCCGTGCAGAAACGGTCCGGTATAACTCTCCACTTCGTCCCTTCACTTCGTCACAGTTCGCTGCACGGCCAACGCTGGCTCGGTGCCAACTCCGGCAGAAGCCCCACTCCTAGGAATCATCGAATGCGCATTCTCGCAGCCGTGACGATCACCACGGCCATCGTGACATCAGTCACATCGACCGCGCTCGCTCAGAAGGTGGAGGTCGACACCGTCACGCTCGACAACGGCATGACGTTCCTCTTGGTACCCCGCGATGATCAGCCGAACACCATCGCGGCGGGCTGGCTCGCGAAGGTCGGCTCGGTCAACGAACGACCGGGCATCACCGGCATCAGCCACTTCTTCGAACACATGATGTTCAAGGGCACCAACACCATTGGTACCCGTGATGCGAAGCGCGACGCCGATTATCGCGCCCAGCAGAAGGGCGTGCGCGATGAGATCAACATGCTCACGTGGACGGACCAGTATGGCCGCTACTTCCGCGGCGAAATTGATGACCCCTGGAATCCAGTCAACGACACGCCGAAGCTGAAGGAGTTGCGCGCCGAGCTCAAGACGCTGATGGACCGACAGCAGGGAAAAGCCTTCGGTGACGAGATCGCCAAACTGAAGACCGAACTCGCCCAGGTCGGGCCGGACAGCGAGGGCGCCAAGGAGACGACGGAGCGGATCACCGCGAAGATCGCATCACTTGAAGCCGAGCAGAGTGCGGGCGCGTCGATCGTGAAGGACGAGTTCGATCAGGTCTACACCAAGGCTGGCGGCTCGGGCATGAATGCTTTCACGAGCCACGATCTCACGTTCTTCTTTATCAACGTCCCGTCCAACAAGTTCGAGCTGTGGGCATGGATGGAGTCGGACCGCTTGAACGACTCCGTGTTCCGCGAGTTCTATTCGGAGCGCGACGTCGTCCATGAGGAACGGCGCCTGCGCACCGAGAGCACGCCGACAGGCACGTTCCAGGAACAGTTCGATTCGATGTTCTGGATCTCGAGCGGGTACTCGTGGCCGGTGATCGGATGGTCGAGTGATCTCAACAGCTACACCATCGAGGAGTCCCAGCGCTACTGGGATCTCTACTACCGACCGAACAACCTCGTGGGAATCATCGTCGGCGACTTCAACGCGGCCGACATCAAGCCGGTGATTCGCGAATACTTCGGTCGGCTCAAGTCCGGCGCGCAGCAGCCGCCGCCGGTGATCACGCTTGAGCACAAGCAGGTCGCCGAGATGCGCATGAAGGCCGAGGTCGAGGCGCAGCCGTCCGTCGAGATCCGCTGGCACGCCGTGCCGTTTCGTCATCGCGACAGCTACGCCCTCGATGTGATGTCGTCCATTCTCAACGGCCGCACGGGGCGCCTCTACAAGACGATGGTCGAGGGCAAGCAGATCGCCTCGAACGCAGGTGCGCGCACCGACATCCGGAAGTACGCGGGGGCGTTCGAAATAAGCGCGGAGACGAAGGGTGACGCGACGCCCGATCAGCTGGAGGCCGCGATCGACGAGGAGATCAAGCGACTCCAGACAGAACTCGTGACCGATCGTGAACTGCAGAAGGTCAAGAATCAGAACGCGGCGGAGCAGTATCGGCGTCTGCAAAGCAATTTCTTTCTCATGATCCAGCTCGCCTTCCTCGAATCGATGGGCGGATGGGAAGAGATCAACGAGGAGAACGCGAAGATTCAGGCGGTCACGGCCGCTGATGTGCAGCGTGTGGCGCAGACCTACTTCAAGAATGAGAACCGCGCCGTCGCGACGTACCTTCGCAAGCAAAGCAGCGGCGCGTCGCGCGGCGGGGTCGCCGCGACCGTGGCCGATGATCCCGAGTTCGCCAGACTGCCCGCCGCTATGCAGCCCATGGTGCGACAGGCGATCGAGAAGCTGCAACTGGAGACGGATTCCGCGAAGCTGAAGGAGGCGCTGGCGCGCATGGACCAGCAGGGGGATATGACGCCGTCCCCGATGAAGCCTGCCGTCGACTACATCCGCCGGAAGATCGAAGAGCGGATTCAGCAGTTGGACGTTGCGGCCAAGTAAGCCGATGCGTCGCTCTTTTCTACGACAGCAACTGACGACTCAAGGAAACTTTTTATGCGCACCATGACGCGCTTGACGCTCACGTTTGCAGCCGCCGCCACTCTGGCCACGGCTCTGGCCACGACTCTGGCCACGACTTTGGCCGCGACTGCCGCCATCCCGCCGCGGCCGGAAGATCTGAAGTTCGCACCGCTCGCGTTCACTCCGCCGGAAGCGAAAGACTATCGACACACGCTGAAGGACGGCACGCCCGTCTACATGGCGCCGAGCAAGGAGTTCCCGCTCGTCACCATCTCGATGTCGTTCAAGGGCGGCTCGTATCTCGATCCCGCGGATTCACCCGGGCTCGCATCGATGACGGGCTCGCTGATGCGTTCCGGCGGCACGACCTCGCTGAAGCCGGCGGACCTCGACGAGGAACTCGACTTCCTCGCGACGCGCGTCGGCGTCCAGGTCCGGGACACGATGTCGTCCGCCACGCTGAACACGCTCACCAGCAATCTCGAGACGAGCATGGATCTCTTCTTCGATGTGGTGCGCAATCCCGGGTTCGATCAGGGGCGCCTCGATGTGCAGAAGGGCGAGGCGATTGAGTCGATGAAACAGCGGAACGACTCCGCTGATTCAATCATCGATCGCGAGTGGTCATCGATGCTCTACGGTTCCGACCACCACGAAGCGCGCCAACCCACGCAGGCGTCCATCGAGGCGATCACGCAAGACAGCCTGCGCGCGATGCACGCAAAGATCTTCCACCCGGGCAATGCCATCATCGCCGTCAGCGGTGACTTTGATCCGAGCAACATGATGGCTCGTCTCGACAAGGCGTTCGAAGGCTGGCAACGAGGCTCGCCAAACCAGGATCCCCCGGCACCGACCGTCCAGGTGACGCCCGGCGTCTATCACGTGGCGAAAGACATCCCGCAGGGCAAGGTGTTCATCGGCCTGCGCGGCATCAAACGCGACGATCCCGATTTCTTTCCGATGCTGATGATGAACGACATTCTTGGCGGCGGCGGATTCACGAGCCGCATCATGCAGAGCGTGCGTTCGAACGAGGGTCTCGCGTACTCCGCCGGCTCGCGCAGCAATGCGAACCCGTGGTATCCGGGCGAGTTTCGCGCACTGTTCCAAAGCAAAAATGCAACAGTGGCACTCGCGCTCAAGCTGATTGATGACGAGTTCCATCGCATTCGCCGTGAATCTGTCACCGAGGCAGAGCTCGAAACGGCGAAGAACAGCTTCGTGGAAACGTTCCCTCAGAACTTCGCGAGCAAGGAAGCGATGCTCGGCATCTTCGTCAGTGACGAGATGACGCGACGGCCGGACGGCTACTGGCAAACGTTCCGCGAGAAGGTCATGGCCGTGAAACCCGAGGACATTCAGCGGGTCGCCAACAAGTACCTCGATCCGAAGAAGATGGCCGTCATGGTTGTCGGCAACTGGGATGAGATCTATCAGGGCAACGACCGCGCATCGATGAAGGACTTCTTCAACGGTGACGTGACCCACCTGCCGCTGCGCGATCCGCTGACGCTGGAACCGATCAAGTAGCGAGACGCTCGTTTTCAGTCCTTCTTCATGATGAACAGGTAGTTAAAGCCGCGGAGGAAGAAGTTCTGTTCCTCCGCGGCTTTATGCCAGTTCCCGCGCGCGAGCTTGTCGTTGTGGCGCACCACCGCGATGATGTCGACCGGCGCGAAGTGCTTCCGCATCATCGCGAACAGTTCAAATCCGATAGGCATGAAGGTGCCTTCGCCGGGAGCGCCGCCGCGCACCTTGCGCCATGAATCGCTCACATACATCGCCATGTGCCGGCCGGGGCGCAGCACTCGATCGATTTCCGTGATGACGTTCTCCATCGCCGCGTAGTACGCGCGGCCGCCGTCATCACCGGCTGCATCGAGCTTGCCAATACAGCGCGGATCGTCGGAATAATCGATGTGCGTCGAATAAGGCGGATCAACAAACAGAAAGTCGACGCTGCGGTCGGCAAGCGGCAGCGCGCGGGCATCGGCTTTGGAAATCTCCTTGCGCGTCGGCGCAAGATCGAACCCCTTGGCCTTGCGCTTCAGATCGTGCGCAACATCAATCGTGGTACCGCTGCCGCACATGGGATCAACCACAAGCTCGCCGGGCTCGGTGTAGCGCATCAGCAGCTGCCAGATCACCCACGACGGCGTGGCGCCCGCATAGTTCTTGTCTCCCTGCATGAAGCGCGTGCGGCCTTCCGCGACCTCCTCTGGCGCAGGCTGACGATCCGACGTGTAGTGCTGGCTGGGGTACTCCCACAGCGTCGTTGTGAAGATGCCGAGCTTCGGCCGGGCCGCAAGTCCCGGGCCTCTCTTGGGGCCGGGCTTCTCGCGCGGGACATTCGGATCGCGCGGGGCAAAAAACTGCTTCTTTGCCGCTGGAAGTTCTTCACGATCGCGTGGCTGACGCTCGGTCATGCACGCACTGTACGTCAGAGCGCGAGTGCCCCGCGACTGTCCCCGAAGCGTTCCAGGCTCACGCCCATCCGGCGGGCTAGCGAGAGATACAGATCGCAGAGCGGCGTATCGGCACGCAGCGCCCGGAAACTTCCATGCGCCGCTCCCAGTCCATTGTCCAGTGCGTCGTCAGGCGCTCCGCCCGCAAGTATCACCGGAAGATCACGATGGTCATGACGATTGCCATCGCCGATGGCGCCGCCGTAGACCAGCATCGTGGCGTCGAGCAGCGACGCGCCTGTTGCGTCGCGCTCGGACGTGAGCTGCTGCATCAGATACGCGAACTGTTCGGTGTGGTGCCGGTTGATCGCGGCGAACTTGCCGAGCTTGTCTTCCGATGCGCCATGATGACTCACATCATGATGACCGTCACGAACGTCGATCGCAGGGTACGGACGGTTCGAGCCTTCGTTCGCAAGCATGAATGTCGCGATTCGTGTGCTGTCCGTGCGAAACGCGAGCACCATCAGATCGATCATCAGCCGCGCATGTTCGTGCCATGTCGCCGGCACTCCGGCCGGTTTCGGCGGCAGTCCCTCCGCGGGCGATTCGCTGGCGCTGCGCTCCGACAGCTCGATGCGCCGCTCGATCGCGCGCACACCTTCGAGATACTCATCGAGCTTGCGCCGATCGTTTGCACCGAGCGCGTCATGCAGGCGCGCCGCTTCCTGCTGCGCGCCATCCAGGATCGACCTGCGGCGTGCAATGCGGGCGGCCTGTGCCGCGGCGCTTTCGCTCCCCGGTCCTGCTGCGAAGATCCGCTCAAACAGCACGCGCGGATCGTGTTCCTTGGCCATCGGCGTGTGCGGCGTGCGCCAGGAAATGTTCGCCGAGTACGCGCATGAGTAGCCTGAATCGCACTGCCCTGCAGTCATGCCCGGCTCAAGACCGATCTCGAGCGAATCGAACCGCGTGCGGCCGGATATCCGCGACGCGATGACCTGATCGATCGAAATGCCGTTCGTGATATCGCCACCCGCCGTCTTCTTCGGATGCGCGCCGGTCAGAAAACACGCCGCAGATCGGGCATGGTCGCCTGGGCCGTCGCCTTGCGCCTCCGCATTCACATGCGCGAGGCCGCTTAGCACGGTGAGGCGATTCTTGAACGGAGCGAGCGGCGCGAGGCTGCTTGGAAGGTCCGTGGTCTCGCCGAGCGCGCCAACGGCGTTCGGAAACCACGCCGTGCGATTCACGCCGTTCGGAAAGAAGACGAACGCCATCCGCTTCGGGGCGGATGCGTGACCTGTCGCCAGCACCGCAGCGCCAGCGCGCCGCGTCATCGCTTCAAGCGACGGCAAGACAATGGCGCATCCGATGCCGCGCAGCACCGCGCGGCGAGAAAGCGGTTTCATGGGTGGGACTCCTTGCGCTCCGAGCCGGCGCGCTTGCGGAACTGGTCGGTCAGAACGATCGCGTGAAGCAGCGCACGAAACGTCGGCTTGTTCTCGCACTGCCGCGCCATGCGATCGACGGTGAACAGATCGTCGTCGACGAGTCCGCGACCGAGTGCATACACGAAGAGATGACGCGCTGCGGATCGCGTGAGCGCGCCATCCTCGGCAAGCATCGCGGCAAGCTCGTGCGGACCGTCGAACGTGCGGCCGTCCGGCAGGTCGCCCATCGCATCGATCACGGTGTCGCCGTCATGGGTCCGCATGAGGCCGACCGCGTTGAGCGGCTCAAGCGCCAGACCGATCGCGTCCATGCGTCGATGACACGCAGCGCAGCCGGGATCGGTGCGGTGGCGCGCCATCAGGTCGCGAACGGTGGCCCCCCCGGACTGAGCGGGTCCTTCAGGCAGCTGCGGAACGCCTGGCGGCGGCGGAGGCGGCGGCTCGTCAAGCACGGCTTCGAGCACCCACTTGCCGCGCTTGACCGGACTCGTGCGCGAAGGATTGCTCGTCGCCACCAGCACGCTGCCATGGCCGAGGAGTCCCGGCACTCGCCGGTCGCCGTATCGGACGCGTCGCATCCATGCGCCGTCCACACCGCCGATGCCATAGTGCGTTGCGAGCCGCTCATTCAGAAACGTCCAGTCGGCACTCATCAGTTCCGAGATCGCGCGATCCTCGCGGATCATCGCGTCGAGAAACAACGTTGTCTCTGCCTTCATGTCGGCGAGCAGCGAACGGTCAATGCCTGGAAACAGCGAGGCGTCGGGCTGCTTCTCCTCTACATCGCGAATCAAGAGCCACTGCTGACCAAACTGCTCCGCCAGCGCAAGCGCCCGCGGATCGGCGAGCATGCGATCCACTTCGCGCAGCAGCGTGTCATCGCGCGCAAGATCGCCGCGCTCAGCCGCGGCCAGCAGCGCGTCATCGGGCATCGTGCTCCAAAGGCAGTAGGAGAGGCGCGTTGCCAGTTCGTATGCATCCAGCGTGCGCACATCGGCATCACTCTGTTCCACACGAAAGAGGAATCGCGGATCCACCAGCGCAGCGGTCATCGCCGTGCGCGCGAGCGTCGGCCACGATGCTTCAGGCGGGACAGCGGACCGTACTCGCGCGACGAACCTGTCAAGCTCATCGCCTGATACAGGCCGGCGGAAGGCACGACGAAGGAACTGCCGCGAGAACGGTTCCAGTTCGTCGCCTTCGATGGCAAGCTGCTGCGCTTCTGCCGTCGGCGTCACGCGGTCAAGCGGGCCTTCTACTTCGATCGACGCGAGATGCAGATTGCGGTCCCGCTGCCCCTGCGGACGCTGCTCGTCAAAGAAGTCGTTGAGGAACTCGACGCCGATGTGACGCACTCCGCCGGCGAGATGCACTTCGCACGCGCGTGCGCCGGGCGCTGCGCGGGTCTCCGGAATATCGAAGTATGCGACGCGCTCCCTGCCATCTCGCACGGCGATCTTGACCGGTTCCTCGCCGGCCTGATCCCCGAACGCGCGAATCCGCACGCGGTATCGACCATCGCGCGGCAGCTCGCATCGCACAAACGCCTCGCCGGCGGACCACACGATGGCCGCCTGATCGGTCACCCGCCCGCCGCCGTTGAGCGAGAGTTGCTGGCCAGCAAAAGTCTGAACAGCAACGGCCGCGGGTTCCGGCCATGCCTGCACCGCAGCCTGCTCGGCAACGTCCAGATACTTTTCGAGGAGCACCGGCGCCATCGACAGCACGTCACCGATGTGGTCGAACCCTTCGCCCACGTCGTCCGCCGGGAGCAGCCTCGCCACATCCAGATCGACACCAACGAGATCACGGACCGTGTTGCGATACTCGGTGCGGTTCAATCGTCGCAAGCCCGGCTGGCCCGGACCGACCGTGGTCGCGCGCCGATCGAGCACGGTGTCGAGACCGGCGATCGCCGCCCGGTACTCGTCCGGACGCGGACGCGGCTCACCTTCCGGCGGCATGTCGGCGCGATGCAACCGGTTGCGCACATCGCGCAGAAGCTTCAGCGGTGCGGCGTGCGGATCGTCGGTCACCCCACGGAGATCCAGCTTGGCTTTCGGTGCATCATCACCGTGACAGCGAATGCAGTAGCGCTCCAGCGCGCCCTTCACGGGGCTCCAACCGAGGTCAGGAGCGACCGTCAGGACGCGCTCCTGCGGATCGTTCGGAGCAGCGCGAACGCCCTCGGGGCCCGGCAGCCGCCCCAGCAGCGCCCCGATCGTTGATCCAGCCAAGCAGAGAGGGACAAAGGCATGCCGCATCGCCCCATCATCCGGGAGTCGCCCGCCCGCGGCAACCGTGTTCTTCGAGAGATGTTTGCGGACCTGACGGAAAGTTCCAACCCGCAGTCTCACGATGTCGATGAGACCCATCCATGTGTGGAATCGTCACGATCGCAGCAGTACGTGGCAGCACGCCTTCCGTTGACGAATCTGTCGTCGTGGCGATGCGCGACACCATGACCGCTCGCGGGCCGGACGACGCGGGGCTGTGGAGCGACGGCCAAGTCCATATCGGCCACCGCCGGCTTGCGGTGATGGCACCGAACGAGAACGCGCAGCCATTGGTGCTTGATGCGTCCGGCGGGCTTGAACGAGTCGTGCTTGCGTTCAACGGCGAACTGTATGACTTGCCTCAGCTCCGTGCCGCGCTGCGCAACGCGGGACGTTCCACTGTCGGCCGTCCTCTCGCCACCTGCACCGATACCGAATTGCTCGCCCACGCCATTGCCGTCTGGGGACGCGAGGCGGTCCATCACATTCGCGGCATGTTCGCCTTCGTCGCGTGGTGCCCACAGCGCGAAGAGCTCATCGTCGCACGCGATGCACTCGGTGTGGTGCCGCTGTTCTACGCGATCATCAATCGCGAGATTGTGATTGCGAGTGAAGCGCGCGCAATCCTGGCGCATCCGGCCATGTCCGTTCGACCGGACTGGCCCACATTTGCAAACTACCTCAACTCGCTGCGCACCACGATGGGATCGCGAACACTCTTCGAGGGTGTGAACGCTGTCGGACCCGGTGAGGTGATGACGTGTTCACTCTCCGGTGCTGCGCCGGTCGTGCACACAACCCGATGGTGGCGCGCGCCGCGCGAAGACCTCACGATGGACGCAGAAGCCGCATCAGTCGCCCTGCGGACACTGCTCGAACAGACAATCGATACGCATCTGGTCAGCGATGTCCCTGTCTGCACACTACTGTCGGGAGGACTCGACAGCACGATCATCGCGTGGCGTGCCCGACGTTCGCATCCGACGCTGATGTCGTTCTGCGTCGGGGCGTCGGAAGGCGTTGACGAGACGGGCGATCTCGCCGTCGCGCGCCGCATCGCATCGGCGTTGGGCACGCGTCATGTCGAAGCAGAACTCACGCAGTCGATGTTCATCGAGCGCTGGCAGCGCATGGTGGGCGAACTCGGCATGCCGCTCAGCACGCCAAACGAAGTCGCCATCTATACGGTCGCGGATGTCATTCGCCCGCACGCGAAGGTCACGCTCTCAGGGGAAGGCGCCGACGAACTGTTCGCCGGCTACGGTCCCGTGCTTGATCAGTGCGCTGCATGGATCAGCGGCCAGAAGTCGCACCGTGGCCAAAGTGTGGAATCGTGGCACGCAAGCACCTTCGCGTGGGTCGCGCCTGCACTCCTCGGCACCGTGTTGACACCTGAAGTCGCCGAACGTTGCGATCATGGAGCGGCGGGTGTCGAAGCGCTTCGCGCCGAGTTCGCGCTGGCCGGCGATCCGATGCACATCCGGACGCATCTCGACGTGCAACGCCGTCTCAATCTTGCGTCGCTTCTGCAGCGGCTCAACACAGCCACCATGCTCGCGAGTGTCGAGGGACGCACGCCCTTCGCCGATGTGCGCGTCGCCGAGTTCGCGGCTCGAATTCCGATGGACCTTCTCTACGCGCCAGCCGAAACCGAGCACGGTGGCGGCGTCGGCCTCGCGACGCTTCCGAGGACCAAGCGGATGCTGCGCCACGCGTTTGCTGACTGCATTCCAGAGGAAGCCCTGACGCGCCCGAAGGCAAGTTTCCCGCTGCCGTTTGAGCGCTGGGTCGGCCAAGTCGCCGACGTGCTTGACACGAGCCCGTCGGCGCGCGAGGTGTTCAGCGCGGAAGCGCGGGCGTTTGTACGCGCCCAACCGGCTCAGCAGTGGCGCCTCGCATGGCCGATGCTGAACGCCGCGCTCTGGCTTCGGCGCTGGTTCGACTGAAGCGCGGATATCATCGCAGCACATGACTTCGATCGCCGGCAGTCCCGAAATGACCAACGGCGTCCGGCTCGACCACGCGCCCGACTCCCTCCTGCGCCGGTACGCGTGGCTGCGCAATCCGGTCATCAGCGCGCTGGCGCTGCTCGCGGGCTTTATCGCAGAGCTGTCCGGACTGCCCGCATGGGTAAGCTTGCCGCTGTACGTGGTGTGTTTCGTGCTCGCCGGCATGCATCCGCTCTTGGAAGGGCTTCGCGTTCTTCTTCGCTTGCGGCTCGACGTCGACTTTCTCATGGTCGCGGCGGCGCTCGGCGCTGCACTGATCGGCGAGGTCGCCGAAGGCGGGCTGCTGCTCGTCCTCTTCTCGATCGGGCACGCTCTCGAGGAGCATGCCATGGGTCAGGCGCGCAACGCAATCTCGGCGCTTGGACGCATCGCTCCCAAGACCGCGCGGGTGCGGCGCGCCGGCATCGAATCCGAAGTCCCGGTCGAGGATCTCGCGGTCGGCGATCTCGTCGTCGTGCGGCCGACCGAACGCCTGCCCGCGGATGGTGCGGTGATCGAAGGCACGTCCGACGTCGATCAAAGTCCCATCACCGGCGAGAGCGCGCCCGTGCCGAAGGACGTGCACGACGATGTCTTCGCGGGAACGCTGAACGGCGACGGCGGACTCGTGATCGAAGTCCGCAAGCTGGCAAGCGAGTCCACGATGGCGCGGATGGCGCGTCTTGTCTCCGAAGCAGAGTCGCAGAAGGCGCCCACGCAGCGCCTCGCCGAGCGATTCACGCGGCTTTACGTGCCAGTCGTCATCATCGTGACGGTGGCCGTTGCGATTGTTCCTCCGCAGATGGGATGGCTGACGGCGCACGAGGCGTTCATGCGCGCTATCACGCTGCTCGTCGGCGCCTCGCCCTGTGCGCTCGCGCTGTCCACACCTGCGGCAATTCTCGCGGCTGTCGCGCGCGCCGCACGCTCAGGCGTGCTTATCAAAGGTGGCGCGCATCTTGAACGCCTCGGCACCGTGCAGGCAATCGCGATGGACAAGACCGGCACGATCACCAGCGGCGCGCCGTCCGTCTTGGATGTGGTCGCTCTCGAAGGCGCGACCGAACGTGATGTCCTGCGCATCGCCGCGGACGTCGAAGCGCTGTCGACCCATCCGCTGGCGCGCGCCGTGGTGCGCGCGGCACGTGAGCGCGGGATTGAGCCGCAGCCGGCAACCGCGCCAGATCAGCGCCAAGGGCGCGGCATCGCGGCGATCGTCGGGGGACAACGCGTGACGCTTGGCAGCACCCGCGCGTTTGACGGAATTCACGCCCCGCGCCTGACCGACGTGGTGAAGACCGCTGCGAATGCGCTCGAGGAACGGGCTCGCACGGTCGTCGTGGTCGCGGTCGACAACAGGTTCGTCGGGCTGCTTGGACTGATGGACACGGCGCGCCCGGAAGCGCGCGAGTCGTTCAGCGCGTTGCGCGCCCTCGGCATTCGCTGCGTGGCCATGCTGTCTGGTGACAATCGCACAGTCGCGGAAGCGATCGGCCGCGAAGTCGGCGTCGACGAGATTCACGCTGGACTGATGCCCGAGCGCAAGATCGAGCTCGTACGGGCGCTCTCCCGGAAGTTCGGCGCTGTCGCCATGGTCGGTGATGGAGTCAACGATGCACCCGCACTGGCCGCGGCCGAAGTCGGTATTGCCATGGGTGCCGGCGGTACTGATGTCGCGCTCGAGGCGGCCGATGTCGCGCTGATGAATGATGATCTGCGCAAGCTGCCGTTCGCGATCGGACTCAGCCGTGCCGCCCGCCGCATCATCATGCAAAACGTGGCGATCGCGATGGGCGTCGTCTTCATGCTCGTGGTGTTCGCGAGCATGGGCCTGGTGCCGATGCCCGTCGCCGTGATCATGCATGAAGGCAGCACGGTGGTGGTGGTGCTCAACGCGCTGCGACTGCTGCGCTATTGAGCATTGAAATGCCGCCCGACCGATGGATCCCCCACCGAGGACCTGTTCCATCGATCGGGCGGCATCCGCCTGAACGAGCGTTTCAGAATGTCAGCTGAATCTGCGAGCGAATGACGAACTGCCCGTCGCGGCTGCTGCCGTCCTCGGCCGTCGCATCCGGCAGCCAGTCAGCGCCGCTCGAGTTGAAGTCACCGACGGCATCCAGCGCGTAGCCGACATCCGTCGTCCACTTGAAGTCTCTGTTCGAGACGCCGAGGGGATACACATTCGCACCGATCGTAATGATGCTGGCGTTCTCGAGATCCGCGCCGAGGCTGCCCGCGGCTGTGCGGAACTGATTCGTATCGAGATCGCCATACTCGTATCGGCCGAACAGCTCGATGTCGTCCGTTACGAAGAATCCGCCCTGCACGGCGAATCCCCACTGCGTCACGCTGTCTTCGGTCCCGCCACCGCGCACGACCACCGGGCCTGCGAGACTGACCTCGCGCAGCACGCCATACGCGAACAGATTGGCGCCACCAAAGTCCACAGTGACATCGCCGGTAACTCCCCACATGTGCTTCGCGCTCATGTCGCTGGTCGGCGTCGGCCGCAGGCTCTGCGCCATGCCGCCCACGCCAAGCAAGAGACCGAATTCTTCGCCGCGGAAGCTTGTGAGATCACGGAACTGCTTCCATGTGCCCGCAAGTTTCAGCTCCGCACGACCGGCGAACGCATAGTTCGTCTTGTTGGTCTGGAAGTCGCTGAGATACGAACCGCTGTAGCTGCCCGCTGACCCCGCGGTCGCTACCGGATTGACTCGGTTGGCCCGCAAGCCGTCGCCATAGAACCCCTGCAGGCGGAACGTGTCCTGCTCATACTCAAGCTGGACTCCTTGCGAGAACTTCGTTGAGAACGCGTCGTTCACGAGTGTGCGCTCGACAGCGAGCTGTGATGAACTGGACACGAGCTCTTCTCGGAGAAACGGCGCCTTGAACTGGCCGGCCCGTACCGAGAATCCGCCATCAAATGCCTTCTGGACCCAGATGTCCTCGACGGTCGCGTTGACATCCGAACTGCTGAGGGACTGTGAACCGGACGAGAGCGCGATGCTCTGCCGATTGAACGAAGGCTTGACCTCAAACGTGACCGACGGATCGATGATGTTGCCGCTGAACGTGAGCTTTGTGCGACGATTTTCAAAGCCCCAGTTTTCTTCCTTGCCGGACCCTGAGCCTGACGCAAGAGCTCCATCGGGGATGTCGCGGGAACTTGCAGCCCAACGGAACTGCACCTGCCCCTTGATGTTCAGGCGGAAACTCCCGTCGGCGCTTGAAAGATAGAAGCCCTTGTTCCAGCCGGCGGTCGCGCCGTCGGCCTGCAGACTCGATCGAGCGTCGGCATCGGCAAGTACGTCGGTCACGAGGCCTTTGATCTCTGCCGCGCGCGCCTCCGTCAGCCAGACGCCGTCGTCAGAAGCGACCTGTTCGAGCTTGGACACTTTTGCCGCGAGCTGCTGGTTCTCGCGCCGCAGCTCTTCAATCTGCTGCAGTGCGTCGTCGCCGCTGTCTGCAGCGAGAACTGCTCCCGTGAGACCAAGGGTCGCTGCGCCCGCCAGCACACAGCACATGCCGGTTCGATTCATGCACGGATCTCCTTCAAGTTCTGATGAAACCGCGCCACGACGGCACGGACTCTGAACGGAGGATAAGGATAAAACTCACACATCGCCAACACATCGCCAACGGTGGAGTCGTCGCAGCTGCTTGTGTGGTGCCTTTGAAGTTTTTTGTGCAGAGCGCCACGCATTCGAAAATCGCCCGGCGCTTCGCCTCTTCGCCCCCGACACGGTGCGGGGCATAACCATCAGCACACACGCAGCAGCGCACGTTCTTGCGCGATGATTGGCGTAACTACGCAACTGCCAACTGCGCAACGACATAGGGGGCGCGAGCGCCCACGCACGCCCATGCGTCGCCGGAACAGGTCCAACCCGCTGCCGGGTTTTGTGGCTCTCGAACTTCGGACGACACCACGATCATCCGATCAGCTTCGCCTGAGGAGTGAAATCATGCGAACCTGCCGATCGACCCATTCTGTGGCTGTTGTGTGCTGCTCAATCGCGCTGTCGGTGACGGCCACGGCGAGCGCCGTCCCTCCCGCAGGGCCCGGCGCAATCGTGACAATTGGATCCAACGACAACACGCCGGTGAACACGGTGATTGTCGGCACTCCGACGGTGGAAGGGAACCAGCTCTACTTCCAGACGATCACCGCGCCCGACAGCAGCTGGACCGTGATCGTCACCGTCCTGGGCGACTACAGCACCGATCCGACGGCGCGGCTGATCGGCAACATCAAGATGACGAACAACACGGCGCTGGCAAGCGAGTTGTTCTGCAGCATGGCGGTGCCGATCTGTCCCATGATCGATGGCGGCTCCCTCACCGGAGGCGCGGTCACGCTGACCCTCACGACGTCAGGCGCGGGGAGTCTCGTCTGTCCCGACAACGCAATCCTCGGCCAAGGCATCATGCAAATCACCGCGGACGGCGAAGGCTTCCACTCGCTGTTTCTGTGCCCCATCGCGATGGCGACCACCGGCTCGGGAAACCTGTCTTCGAACGCGACCTTCGGCTTGCCGGGACCGGTGATGCCCGGTCCCGAAACGATCAGCGAGATCGGCACGAGCCTGCATTGCATGCTCACCGGACTCGACTCCGTCACCGCAACATTCACGCTGCTTTTCAACGATCCGGACGGCGTCACCCCTCTCGCGTGCCCATCGGACATCGACGGGAACGGTATCGTCGGCGGCAGCGATCTCACGTTCCTGTTGGCGCACTGGCTCCAAGAGAGCGCATGTCCCGGTGATTTGGACGGGGATGTCGATCTCAACGGCATCGTCGACAGCAAGGATCTCATGCTGATCCTTGGTGACTGGGGCAGCTGTCCCTGATTGGAAGGTCTGATCGGAGGGCCTGATTGGGGACACGTACTGGCTACGCCGGATCGCCTTCCATCCACGCGTCCGCGCAGCGTCCCCCCCACTGCCGATCGGACACCATGCCGCCTTCACGCAGGCGGTAGTTGCCCTTCCAGCGCCGGTCGCGCACCGCGCGGATCGCATCAAGCAGCCGATCAACATCGTGGCGGTTGTTGTAGAGACCGAAGCTCGCACGCACCGCACTTGGCGGTGCGTCGCCCGATGCAGTGAATCCGCCCTGATTGCGCATGAGATTCGCAGCGTGCACGTGGGCGCAGAAGCGGCCGTTGCGCACGGCGATGCCGAACTCTTCACCGAGCACGGCAGCCGCGAGCATGTCGTTCACGCCGTCAATATTGAACGTGATGATGCCGACGCGCTCCTGCAGCGCATCTGGGCCGTACAAGGTGATCCCGCTCATCTGCTGCAGCGCCGGCCACGCAATCCGCATCAGCTCCAGCTCATGCTCGCGGACACGCGCCATGCCGATCGCCGACAGATACCGCAGCATCTCCGCGTAGGCGATGGCGCCGGCGATGTTCGGCGTTCCGCCCTGATGACGATCGGGACTGCCGAGAAAGACAGCGCCGTCTTCCGTCACGCTGACCGCGGTTCCGCCGCCGGGGAGATAAGGTTCCGCGGCGTCGAGCAGCGCCCGCTTGGCGTACACGAACCCGATCCCGAACGGCGCATACGCCTTGTGGCCCGCAGTGATCAGGAAGTCAATGGACTCGCCGGGATCGTTCGCGCGGACGTCGATCGGGACATGCGCCACGAGCTGCGCCGCGTCAACAGCGATGAGCGCGCCGTGCTCGTGCGCCATGCGGGCGAGGCGCCGCAGCGGCGGCATCCACCCGGTCACGTTCGCGGCGCCGCACACGGCGAGCAGCTTGATCTGCTCGCGCTTCAGAAGCGCTTCAACGTGATCCAGATCGAGACGGCCTTCGCTCGTGATGCGCGCCCGCACGACCTCGCCGCGCTTGCGGAACGGCAGGTCGTTTGAATGATGTTCGAGATCCGTGACGAGCACACGTCCGGGCAGATGCTGCGTGCAGTGCGCCACGAGATCACATCCATGCGTGGTGTTGCTCGTGAAGACAACGCAGCCGGAGGTGAGGTTTCCGCCGACGAACTCCGCACACGTGCGAAACGCAGCCTCGTATCGATCGGTCGCGGCGCGCGCCAGCGCATACGTCGCGCGATGCACGTTTGCATACTCGTGTTCAAGAAACCGCGCGTACGCAGCGACGACGGTTGACGGCGGGTGCGTGCTTGCAGCGTGATCGAGATAGACGAGCGGTTTCTCAAGCCCGTCCGCAGTGGTGACCATGCGGCTCGTGATGCCGTAGTCGGCGCGGATCGAAGTCCAGTCTGCGTGGTCGACCGGCGGGCGTTCCTCGACGGCGCCGAGCGCCGCCGCGCCGCCTCGATCCGTCGGCAGGCCCGCGGCAAGCCAGCTTTCGATTCCGCCGCCGAGACTGCGAACGCCGGTGTAACCCATCCCCTGCAGCACATCAGCGACGAGCGCGCTGCGCTTGCCCGTCTGGCAGTAGACGACAAACGGCTGATCGGGCGAGACGACCTGGGGGATGCCCTTCTCGACGAGACCGCGAGGCAGGCTGGAGGCACCGGGAAGTCGGTCGGCGTGATACTCCTCCGGCTCGCGCACATCGATCACAACGGGGCTCTCGCCGATCTGCGCCTTCGCGCCGAGTTCGAGGAACAGCTCGCGCGGCTGGACTTCGCGGATCCGCGCTTTCGCTTCGGTACAAAGTTCCTCGTATGTTCGGACGGACGGTTGCGATCTCATGCTGGTCACGGAGCGGATTGTACCGATGGCGCAGCGGTCTTTGCCGTTCGCCGAAGATCCGGCGCGCACTCGTATACTCGCCCGGAGATCCACCGGTGCATGGAGGCGCCGCCAATGCGCAACGACTCACAGCTCGTCGTCTTTCTGAAGTGGTCAGGCATGATCCTCGGCGTGTCCGGCACCGTGCTTGCCGCCATGAACAAGTGGCCGCTCGCTCCCGTCGTGCTCATCCTGAACTGCGCCGTCTGGGCCGCCGTGGGCCGCGCGTGGCGCGAGCCGACCGTGTGGATCACGAACACGATCGCGTGTCTCATCTCGCTTGTGCTGTTGATCGCCGAGCTGGCGCGGCGGTCGTTCTGAGGCGCCGGGACCGCACGACGCATCGTCACCCGTGATAACGAGTCAGCGCGCAAACCATTCGCAGCCGCACAGCCCAAAGTGGCGTTGCTCCGTTGACGCGCGCGGCGCGGGCCGTCAAGCTGGCGCACTTCCCCTTTTCTGATGAACAGTGCGAGCGAAAGCGAAAGAGAAGCGATGGCCCATCCGCGTGATTCGTCGTCAGTCGCCGTGCGGGCACAAGCCGCGCTGCTCGCTGCTGTTCTCGCGCTCCTGAGCGGAACCGCTGCGGCCGTCGGTCCGTCCGCAACAGTGCTGTATGTCGATGACTCTGCGTCGCCGGGCGGTGACGGTCTGTCGTGGGCGAACGCGTTCGGTTTCCGTGCAGGACGCGCTGGCGAGCGCGGCAGTGCCGGGAAGCTTCGTGAGTGAAGTTCGCGTGGCGCAAGGGAGCTATCGCCCCGACCAGTCGAATGCGAATTCGCTTGGATCGCTCAGCCGTACCGCCAGCTTCGTGCTCGTCGATCACGTCGAACTCGTTGGCGGTTTCGCAGGAGTGGGCGCGCCCGATCCGGACGATCGCGATGTGCTCGCGTACCCCACCGTGCTGACGGGCGATCTTGCCGGCAACGATCAGCCTGGCGGCGTGGGTAGCGACGAGAACACCCACCACGTGCTGCGCGACGGGCCTGGCGCCGGGCTCGCGGTCATCGATGGCTTTACGGTCACTGCAGGCAACGCGAAGTCAGGTCCATCGCTGCGAGCATCGATGCGCTTGGCGCCGGCGCCCGCTGGTCCAACGGAACGCTGCATATCCGACAGTGCCGTTTCATCGGCAACGTCGCCAACTCGAGTGCCGCGATCATCGGGGCATTCGCGGTTGTGCGCATCGAATCGTCCACTGTGAGCTTCAACATCTGCACGGAATCCAGCACCCACGCCGTCTACGTGCACGGGGCTTCCGGCGGGCTGCTCATGGATGACTGTGTCGTTGAGCACAACACGTCGGGCGGAGTGGCGTTCGCCTCGTCGAACGGTGGTCCGGCAGCCGTCATCACCAACTCGAAATTCCGCTGGAACACCCCGAGTGGCCCGGGCGGCACCGTTTGCACGAATGGAAGCTCCATCGTCATTGCCGGATGCACATTCGAAGGGAACAAAAGCTTGACCGGCGGGGGCGGCGCGGTCGGCGCTGTCGGTGCCGGCAACCTCACGGTGCTTGACTCGGAGTTCATCGACAACGTCTCCGCCGGCTCGGGCGGCGCCATCGGTTCAGGCGCGCAGGGCATGACGCGCATTGAGCGATGCCGCTTTGCGCTCAACCGGAGCAATGGAACGTCCGAGTCGACCGGTGGCGGAGCGCTGATGCTGCCGGCCGGATCGCCATGGGCCGTGCTGGACTGCGAATTCGAATACAACTTCGCCTTTGCCGAGGGAGGCGCCATCTTCTGCGCCGGTGCGTCGGCGGTCGCGGGCGAGCGACGTATCGCGAACTGCTCCTTCTTCCGCAACGCGGCGCGGCGCGGCGGCGCAATTTCCACTTTGTACCTGCAAGGCTCCATCGAGGGATGTGACTTTGTCCGCAACGAGTCGGTGGCGACGGGGTCCGCTGCGTTTCCGATCCACGGCGGCGCGCTGCACATCCTCGGCCAGGCAGCGCTCGTCGCGACCGTGAGCAACAGTCGCTTCGTCGGCAACACGACTGACGGAAGCGGAGGCGCGATTTCGATCCAGTCCAACGGGCCGACACCTCTCCCATCGCAGCTCGTCAATCTCACAATCGTCGGCAACACCGCGTATGACGGTGCGGGCGGAGGCATCACGCAGATCGGCACAGCGCCTGCCTTGATTTCGAACGCAATCCTCTGGATGAACGAGTCGTCCGCCGAGGGCCAGGACGATCAGCTCGGCGGCACCGGCAACATCTCGTCGGACCCCCTGTTCGTTCAGATGCCGGGACGTGACGGCCTGATTGGCACGACCGACGACAATTTGCGATTGACGGCCGCGTCACCATGCGTCGACACTGGCGCCGACCTGCCGGCGAGCTGCACACTCGATCTCGATTACGCCGCACGTTTTGCAGGCCGGACGATCGATCGCGGCGCGTACGAGTTCGGTGCGCGACCCATGCCCGACTGCGACGGCGATCACCGCGAAGATGCCTGCGCGCTTGCGACAGGGCTCGCGAGCGATTGCAACTCGAACGGTATGGTTGACCTCTGCGAGGCCCGCGGACCTGTGTTTGACTGCGACGCGAACGGAGTATTCGACGGCTGTTCCGTGCTGCCCGATTGCAATGGCGACGGACAGCCCGATGTCTGCGCGGTCCGCGGCGGCGCGCCGGACTGCAACGGCAACGGCATTCCCGATGATTGCGACATCGCCGCGGGCGCGCCTGACTGCAATGGCAACGGTGCTCCTGATTCGTGTGATCTCGCGAGCGGCAGCAGTGCGGACGTGGACGGAGACGGCGTGCCCGACGAGTGCAGGGATTGCGATGGAAACGGCGTGCTGGACGTGATCGACATCGCCAACGGCGCATCCGACTGCAACGCCGACGGTGTGCTCGATACGTGCCAGCCCGACTGTGACGGCAACGGAACGCCAGACGACTGCGATCTCGCGTCCGGCACGCTGCGCGATCTCGACCGCAACGGAGTGCCCGACGTGTGCCAGGCTGACTGCAACAACTCGGGCATTCCTGACTTTCTCGAGATCCTGTTCGGCACGTCGCTCGACTGCAATGACGATGGAATCCCCGATGAATGCCAGCTCGACTGTAACGGCAACGGCGTGCCCGACGACTGTGACATCGCCGACGGCGCATCCGACGACTGTGATCGCAACGGCGTACCGGACGGCTGCGATATCGCGACCGGAACACATCGCGATCTGAACGGAAACGGCACACCTGACGTGTGCGAACAGGACTGCGACGGGAACGGGTTGCCCGACTTTCTCGATCTGGTTTTCGGCACCGCCACTGATTGCAACAGCAATGGAGTGCCCGACAGTTGCGATCTCGAGGCCGGTGCGCCCGACTGTGATCGCAACGGAATCCCTGATGCATGTGACATCGCAAGCGGCGCGGTGGACTGCGATCTCGACGGCGTCCCGGATCTATGCCAGGTGACTGCCGGCGCGCCGGACTGCAACAACAATGGCAAGCTCGACAGCTGCGAAGTCGGTCTCCCGTTCGTCGCGGTCTCTCCTCAGCTCTCGCCATTTGGCTTCACCAGTCCGCAAACCATCATCATTGATCCGGCGTTTCCCACCGCGGAGCCGGTGTCGATCACCGTGCAGGCCGTGAGCGATCTCAGCAGCAGCGTTGAGTCAGTCGCGCTGCTGCTCGACGGCCAGTTCGTCATGACGCTCTTTGGTCCGACGGGCACCGATTGTCCGGTCATTGCGGACACCGTCACCATCACGATCCCGGTCGTCACATGGAACACGCACATCGGTGACGGCGCCATCGCACTGTCGTTCAACCCGTCGTCCTCAGTTTCCGCGACCCAGTGCGCACTCTCCTACGTGCAGGCGACCGTGAGCTACGTGCGACCGGCCACGACACCGGACGCGAACCAGAACGGCGTCCTGACGAATGCGAGCAGCCCGGTGATCTCAACGGAGACGGCGTGGTGGGCGCCGCGGACCTCTCGATCCTGCTCGGCGTGTGGGGGCCGTGTAAGGACTGCGTCTCGGACTTCAACGGCAACGGCAGCGTGGATGCAGCTGATCTCGCCATTCTTCTTTCCGGATGGACTTAAATGCAGCGGCACACATCACGCTTCCGCGCGTCACCTGTCGCGCTCGTCTGCGGCCTGGCCTTCGCCGTCACCGCCGCTGCGGGAGCAGGCGGCATCATCTACGTCGACGGGACGGCACCGGCCGGTGGAAACGGTTTGACGTGGAACTCCGCGTTTCGCCATCTGCAGAACGGCCTCACCGCGGCGCAGAGCTCCGGTGCAGCGGAAGTGCGCGTCGCACAAGGGACGCATCGGCCCGACGAGAGTTCGGTGGCACCGAACGGAAACGGCAGTCGGACGACGCGTTTCAAGCTTCTTCCGAACGTGGCCATTTGCGGGGGATTCGCGGGTCTTCAGGGACGCGATCCCGACGCGCGGGACATCGATGGCACGCCCACGATCCTGAGCGGTGATCTCCTTGGCAATGACAGCGGAGCGCCCGCCACGATGGGCGACAACAGCTTCACCATCATCGACGGCGGCGGTGTCGATGCGAATGCCCGCATCGACGGCTTTCTTGTGACTGGAGCGAACGGCGCAGCATCGATGGTCGGCGGTGGCATGACCATCACCACCGGCACTGGTCCGACGGTCGTTCGATGTCACTTCTACGCCAACCGTTCCGGAAAGGGAGGCGGCGTCGGCGTCGACAATGCGCAGATCAACTCGCACTTCGATCGATGCCGATTTACGGCGAACGTCGCGACGACGCAGGGTGGCGCAATGATGGTGCTGCCCGGGGCGGATATCTGGTTTGAGAACTGCATCTTCACCGGCAATTCAGCCGAGAGTTTCGGTGCCCTCGCCGCGATATCGCTGGTCGAAGGCTGCGTTTTCTATGCCAATGTGTCGACCAGCGCCGTTGCAGTCGTCGGTGTCGGACCGTTGATGCGGAACTCCATCGTGTGGGGGAACAGCGCCGGTGGCAGCACGAGCCTGGCGTCGCAGCTCATCGTGCAGTGGCCGGAATATTGCCTCATCGAAAACTTCATCCTCGATCCGTTCGGCTCGGACGAGAGCGATAGGCCCGAAGGTTCATCCGGTGCCTGGCCCGCATGGATCAGCGTGAACGGAGCCGACGGGATCGCGGGTACGTTCGATGATGACTTTCACCTGGCAGAACACTCGCCCGCGATCGACGCAGGATCTCCGTGGAAGAACTCGGCCGACGGCACGACAGACATCGACGGTGAACCTCGATTGCAGTCGTGCCGCACGGACATCGGACCCGACGAACGACCCGGCTGGGGCATCGACTGCAACGGCGATCAGATCAGTGACGCGTGCCAGATCGCAGCAGGCGAGCTGGCTGACTGTGATCTCGACGGCGTCCCTGACATCTGCGCCATTGCGGCCGGTGCCGCCGACTGCGATGCGAGCGGATCGCTTGACGTGTGTGACACGTCGCTGCCGGTGACTGTGGAGATCGGACCGTTCGGTCCCGCCGGGCAGGGGTACAACTGGTCCACGTCCATTGCAGACCTTCCGCGCGCGGCGACGGTGGTGCGAGGCACCATCTTCGTCAAGGTGCCGTGGCACGCCACGCCACTCACGATTTCAATGGGCGGAAGCTTCCAGACGCATGAGATTCCTGACAGTCCGTTCTTTGGCCCACTCCTCTACGCAGACTGTCCTGAGTTTCCTGATGTTGCCGTGTTCGAGATGAGCGCTGCTTCCTTCAATGACGCCATCCAGGACGGCATGCTTGAGGCGAATCTCAGCTTTGGCGGCACGCAGATTGGCGTCGACCCGTGCGGCGGCACCTCGTTCGTTTCGATTCACCTCGACTACCGCACGACAGATCTGACGCTCGACTGCAACGGCAACGGCAATCCTGATTCGTGCGACATCGCGAGCGGACTCTCTGCAGACATCAACCGCGATGGCGTTCCTGACGAGTGCCAAGGAACGCCGGGCATCCTCCGTGTGCCGCAGGACGCCCCCACGATCCAGGCGGCCATCGACGTGGCCCCGAACTTTTTCGAGATCGTTCTTGCCGATGGCATTTACACCGGAATCGACAACAAGGAAATTCTCATCTATGACAAGACGGTGACGATCCGCGGCGCGAACGGGCCCGACAAGTACATCATCGATCTCCTCGGCACCGGCCGCGCGTTCTCGATCGACAACTACGCGCCGCTCGATGTCGGCGTGCGCGACCTCACCATCTCCCACGGCAGCACATCAGGGAGTGGCGGAGCGATCCGGCTCGTGAGCGGCTCCGTTGTGTGCACTGATGTTCGCTTTATCGAATGCGGTGCGACGATCGGCGGCGCGTTGGCTGTGGAAGCGGGCACCACGCTCATCACGGACCGCTGCACATTTGAGCGATGCTTCTCGCCCAGTGGCGTCGCCGTGCACTCGTCAGGTACCATGTCGCTGTTCCGCTCGCGATTTCTCGCGTGCCGCAGCAAGAGCAAGGAGGGCGGCGCCATTCGTACAGCGTCGGCCACGTCGGCACTGCTCGTCTCGGGGTGCGAGTTCATCGGCCAGTACCCGCTCCTTGTTTCGCCTCCTTCCCTGGTGGGGCCGATTGCGCTGATCTCAGGTGGCACCGCTGCGTTCGAGCGCTCGACGGGTGTCGGCAATCGATCGGGGAACACGACCTACGGCACGCTCGATATGAGCTGGAGCGCGACGGTGACAGTCCGCGACTGCATTCTGACGGGCAACCCCGCGGCGGGCCCCGGCGCTCCCTTGGTCGTGCCTCCCGCGCCGCCGTCCGTCCTGAGCTTTGACCACTCTCTGATTCAAGGCTGGAGCGGTCAGTTTCTTGCACCCGGAATCGTCAATGCCGACCCGCGCTTCGTCGATGTCGACGGTGCGGACAACGTGCTTGGAACGATCGACGACAACACACATCTCCTTGCCGATTCCCCGTGCATCAAGGCACGCTGGAGAACGAGCGCGGGCCTCGCGGCCCGGACATCGACGGAGATCCGTTCGTACTGCAATGTCGTGCTGACATCGGTTGGGACGAATCGCCCTACTTCGACGACTGCAACGGCGACCTGATGAGTGATGCCTGCTCACTTGTGACAGGCGTGGCGACGGACTGCGATGGCGACGGGATACTGGACAGCTGTGAAGTCGACTGCGACGGCAACGGCCTGCCCGACACGTGTGAACTGCTCGCGCCGCTGGTGGAAGTGACGTCGCCCAATCTGCCTAGCATCGCGGGACTGACCTCCGTCACGTGGACCGTGAACGACCTCGCGAGCGCCGAGGAGCCTGTGCACGTCGCCTTCACGTTCCGGCACATCATGACGCTGCCGTTCGTGACGCTGATCATTTCACTCGATGGCACTCCCGTGAAGACGGTGACGTGGTCGGGCTATTCCTACGTCTGTTCGACGGAGTTCGAACTGACGACGGGATTTTTCGTTCCGGCCGATATATTTAATGCAGCAAATGCAGACGGATCAGTCACGTTCGCGGTGGCCGCCAGCGTTGCATATCCGTCGTGCGCGACTGCGTACGAGCGATTCGCACTGCAGTACCACGGCATTGATCTGACGCTCGACTGCGATCGGAACGGCGTGACGGATGCATGCGACAGTGCCGCGGGCGGCGACTGTGACGAAAACGGTCTGCTTGACGTGTGCGAACTCGCAGAGGGCACCGCGCCTGACTGCAATGGCAACGGTGTCCCGGACGCCTGCGACATTGCCGGTGCCGGCCGGTTTTCGACCGATTGCGACGAGAACGGCGTTCCGGACGAGTGCGACCTGGCGAACGGCGCGCCGGACTACAACGAAAACGGCGTGCCCGACACATGCGAGGTCGACTGCAACGAGAACGGACTGCCGGACTTCGTCGATCTCGCGTTGCTGCTCAGCGCAGACTGCGATGGCAATCTCGTTCCTGACGAGTGTGACATTGCGGTGGGACGCGCGGCGGACTGCGACGCGGACGGCGTGCCCGATGGATGCGCGATCACCGACGGCGGTGCGCTCGATTGCAATGCGAATGGTGTCCCCGACGACTGCGACATCGCTGCCGGCACGTCAAGAGACATCGATCGCGACGGCGTGCCCGACGGCTGTCAGCCTGACTGCGATGATGACGGAGTTCCCAATTTCATCGAGATTCTCTTTGGTGAACCGGACGCTGACGCCAACCGCATCCCCGACAGCTGCAAAGAGCCCGGTGAGACTCCGACCGGCGACCTGACCGGCGACTGGATCGTCAATTCAGCTGATCTCGCGGCGTTGCTTGGTGCATGGGGACCGTGCATCGAGTGCGGCGCCGATTTCAATCTTGATGGTACCGTCGGAGCGTTCGACCTCGCATTCCTTCTCGCAAGCTGGACGGTGACTCCATGATTCCGCTCGCTCACGCACGCACATCGTTTGGAATGCGACTGCCCGCTCTCGCGGTCCTGCTCGCGAGCTCCGTCGTCGCTGCGCCGCTGGCGTTCATCGACTGCAATGGCGATGGAATCGATGACGCATTGCAGATCGCGAACGGATCACTCTCGGACTTCAACGAGAACGGAGTGCCCGACATCTGCGATCCTGACTGTGATGCAGACGGAATTCCGGACTTCATTGAAATCGACTTCGGGCTGTCCCAGGATTGCGACGGTGACGGCGTTCCGAATGGGTGCGAGATCGCAGCTGGCGCGACGGACTTCAACGCCAACGGCGTGCCCGATGCCTGCGAGCCGGACTGCAACGCAAACTCGATTCCAGACTTCATCGAGCTGCTCTTCGGACTGGCCGGTGATTGCGATGCGGATGGACTGATCGATGAATGCGAGCGCGCCATCAACGACTGTGATGGCGACGGCATTCCCGATGAGTGCGATTCCACGTCGTGCTCCACAACGGGCGACCTGACCGGCGACGGGATCGTGAACGCGGCCGACCTCAGCGTGCTTCTGGCGGCGTGGGGGCCGTGCAGAGGATGCGTTGCGGACTTCGACCACAACGGACTGGTCGGCGCCGGAGACTTGGCGATTCTGCTGGCCGCGTGGTCGTAGAGGTTCGGAAAACGCCGTGGCCGCGAGCGTTGGTCCGACGCACTCATCCGCGCCGGCGCGTCGACCGGCGACCGCCGATCACCGGCGGCAGGACGAGTCGTTGATTGGACATTCGCTGGGGCACGCCGGGCTTCGCGGTTCCGTCCGCGAGCTGCTTCTTGAGGTCGTCGAGTCGCGACCGCGCCTTCGTGATCCGCTCGCGAACCATCTGCACCTGCTTGGTGTCCCCACCCTGCAGGAGCGCTGCGGAAGCGGCGTTGCTCTCGCTGAAGTCGCGAATCGCAAGCTTCTGCTGCTCCAGGTCGACCACGAGCGACGAGATGCCGAGCGATGCGGCGATCTCGACGGCCCCGCGAAACTCTTCGTCCTCGATCGTCTTGCCCTGCTTCATCATCGCGCCGACCGCGCGGGCGGCAGTGAACGTGAGATCTTCGTTGACCAGACGGTTCGCCTGCATCTGCGTCGACATGCGCTGAAGCACTTCCTTGGGCTGTGGGAACGCCCGTATCGGCTTGCCGTTGAGCAGGATCGTCCGCGCCTGCACGTTGGCTAGCGCCGCGACGTACGCGCGACCGGTTTCGACAGCAGCAACGCCCATCGCACCCGAGTCGCCGCGGCTCGCGTCAGTATCGCGCACGTTGTCGAGCTGCACGGACTTCGCTTCAAAGTCGAGTCTGATTCCGCCGACGCCGAGATCATGCAGCGCCCAGAGGACGGTCTGCACCACCTGCTCCGCGGGCGTCTGTCCCTGCCGCATTGCATCGAAGAGGATGCCGGCGACGGTCTCGCGGACGGAAACCGCTGGCCGCAGGCGCGCGAACGCGATTTCAGTGAAGCGCTGAAAGTCGCGCAGAGTCGTCTGATGCAGATGAACGGTTTCACCGTTGATTTCGATCGATGGCATAGGGAGGCTCCACACCCGCTGTCGACCACGAAAGGGTCACGCGAGCAAAGGTCAAGCATCCTATCGGATGGCATGCGTCGCTACGATGGGATCTTTCGTGAGGAATCCGATGACTTCACAGGCTTCCAATAACCCCCCGCCGCACGCGGCCCATTCGGCGCCGCCCTCCGGTGTCGTGCCGCTGGTTGGTGTGATCATGGGCTCCCAGAGCGACTGGGACACGATGCGGGCCGCATCGGACGCCCTCACGGACTTGGGCGTGGCGCACGAATGCCGCGTCGTGAGCGCCCACCGCACTCCAGATCTGCTGTTTGAGTACGCCTCCACGGCCGTGGAACGGGGGTTGCGGCTGATCATCGCCGGCGCCGGCGGCGCAGCGCACCTCCCGGGCATGTGCGCCGCGAAAACGTTGCTGCCGGTTCTCGGCGTTCCCGTCGAATCGAAAACGCTTCACGGTCTCGACAGCCTGCTCTCGATCGTGCAGATGCCGGGCGGTGTTCCGACGGCGACGTTCGCGATCGGCAAGGCGGGCGCGGTCAATGCGGCGCTGTTCGCCGCGTCGATTCTCGCCGCAACGCATCCCGACATCGCCCGCGCGTATGAGCTGTTTCGGCGCGGACAGACGGATCAGGTGCTGGCTCGTCAGATTCCGGAGTAGCGCCGCGACTGCATCGGTGCCCATCACCACACTTTGAAGGACGCGCGATGCTGATTGGTGTAGTCGGAGGCGGACAGTTGGGGCGCATGCTGGGACTTGCCGGACTGCCGATTGGCATGCGCTTCCGGTTTCTCGATCCCGGGGACAACTGCCCCGCCGCGGAAGCCGGCGAGATGATCCGCGGCGCGTATGACGACACGGCGGCGCTCGCGCGCCTGATCGACGGCGCCGCGTGCGCGACGTACGAGTTCGAGAACGTGCCGGCAGCCGCAGCGATGTTTCTCGATAGCCACACACGGCTGGGACCAGGACCGCGCTCCCTCAGCGTTGCACAGGATCGCATCGAAGAGAAGCAGTTCTTCCATGCGTGCGGCGTTCCGGTGCAGCCGTATCGCGCGGTGAGTTCTCCGCAGGAGCTGCGTACTGCCGTCGACTCGGTCGGCTTTCCCGCTGTACTGAAGACGCGACGACTCGGATACGACGGCAAAGGCCAGGCCGTCGTGCGCAGCGCGGAAGGGGCCGGCGCCGGGTGGGACTCGCTCGATCGTGTGCCGTGCATTTACGAAGCGTTCGTTCCGTTCGTGCGCGAAGTCTCGCTCGTGGCGACGCGCTCACGGCAAGGCGAGTTCGTCGCGCACGCGCTCACGCGAAACGAACATCGCGACGGCATCCTCCGCGTCTCCGTCGCGCCGGATCCAGGTGCGGACCAGGCGCTGCGCAATGCCGCCGAGGGATACGTCCGCGCGATCGCCGAAGCGCTCAATCACGTCGGCACGCTCGCTGTCGAGTTCTTCGTGGTCGCGGACGGTGATCGCTACTCGCTCATTGCGAACGAAATGGCCCCGCGCGTGCACAACTCCGGTCACTGGACGATCGAAGGCGCGATCACGAGCCAGTTCGAGAACCACCTCCGCGCGATCACCGGGCTCCCGCTCGGCGACGCCGGCATGCGCGGTGTCGCGGCGATGGTCAACATCATCGGAACAGTGCCGCCGATCGCGGAGATTCTCGCGCTGCGCGGTGCACGGCTGCATCTGTACAGCAAGGAGCCGAAACCGGGGCGCAAGCTCGGGCATATCACGGTGACCGGAGCGGATCACGAGGAAGTGATGCCGCTGGTGGCGCGGCTGCGCGAGTTGACGGCGGGGTGAAGACACACCGGCGGGTGGGTGGACACGAGCAGCAATGCCGGGGCAGAACGGGGCGCATTCCGGCGTCGACGTCGCGTGAGTAGAGCGCGGTGCTGCCGGGCAGCAGCGTTCTATCAACGCCGTAATGGCCACACCGTAATGCACACCGTGATGGACACACCATTTCGCCGGACACCCCGTAATGGACCCGTAATGGACACACCATTTCGCCGCAGCCTCGCGGCTGGGCCGCTTCCGGCCCTGTCCACAATCGCACCAATCCGCAGGAAAAGACATAGTTTTTCAGGGGTCGCCCCTTTCACGACGGCATCATCGCCGCTGTCCCATGGGATTCGCCCGCAAATATCTCTTTGACCCCTCCGAGACCAACGTCTGTCACTGCATCTCGCGGTGCGTGCGGCGGCTGACGCTGCTGGCGGTCGAGGAACGCCGGACCACGCTGATGAACCGTCTGCGGAGGCTCACGCAGTTCTTCGCTGTCGACGTGCTCGAGGCCGCCGTCCTTCACAACCAACTGCATCTCGTCACTTCGACGAGTCCCGAGATGGCCCGCAACTGGAGTGATGTCGAGGTCGCGACGCGGTTCCGCACGCTCTGCCCGGACTACGCGCTGCGGAAAGAGTTGAAGATCCCGCGCGAGGATCCGGTGTCGGACGAGGAGATCGCCGCGGCGCTCGCGAATCCGGCAGTGATCACAAAGTGGCGCGAGGAACTTGCAAGCATCTCCTTCTTTCACAAGCTGCTCAAGCAGACGGCCGCCTGGGCGTTCAACCGCCAGGACAAGGTCACAGGACACTTCTGGGAGGGACGGTTCAAGTCGATCGTCGCGCTCGATGACGAGGCGATCGTCGCGCACATGTTGTACGTCGCGCTCAACCCGGTCCGCGCGGAGCTCGCGGCGTCGCTGGACGACTACAGGGTCGCGACGATCGCCAAGCGTGTCGAGGAGCTGAAGCGCCGCATCGCCGATGGCGAGTTCGCATGTGAGGCCGCCGCGGCGCGGGAGCGGCTCCGCAGCGTCCGGCTGGTCCCTGCGATGCCGTGCGATCCCGGCGCAGAGCTGCGCGCGAAGCCGACGCTCAAGGGCGGCGCGCCGAACCCGTGGTTTAGCGGCCGCGTTCCGTCGATCATCGAGGGATCGTGCCTCGCGGCGTTTCTGCACGACACGGATGCACAGGGGCGCGAGACGGCGATCGGCAAGGCGGGCTGCATTCCGGACTCGACGCCGCGGGTGTTGGCGATGCTGGACGCGGAGCTTGCGGCGTCTGTCGCGGAGGAGACAAGGACCTCGACCCTGATGCAGACAGCGCGGGCGATGGTGTCGCAGATCGACGATCTCATCAGAGACGAAAGCTTCACGATCTGGGGCAACTTCAGCGGGAGCGCCGAGTCGATCGCCAAGCATGCGCGGAAAATGAAGAAGCGGTTCGCGCTGGCGATCGCCGGCTGGCCGGGCGGCAGGGGGCGGAGGATCCGCGCTGCGCCGGAGGACGACGACGGCGCAGCAGGCGCGGTGGCCGCGGCGCCTGCGGCTCTCACGTAGCCGGCAGCACCGCCGTGTAGACCTTCGACCAGATCAAGGCGGAGCCGGACACACCGGCGGCGATACCGTGCGCGGAGCGAGCGTCTGCGCGCCGCACGTCCGTCGCCGAGCGAGGCCGCTCGCTCCGTGCGACTCAATTCGTCGTCAAACTGCCGCAGTTCGAACTCGTACCCGACGCTCGGATCGGTAAAAGTGCGATGCGGCGTACTGTTGAGGGTGTGTGTCCATTAAGGAGGAGGTTATGGTGTGTGTCCATTAAAGGTCCAGCGACAGGGGACTTGCCAGACTTGGCCAAGGCGGGGATGCCTCGTCCCTGCGGCAATGATGGTGAGGCTTCCGCATCCGGGCCCGCCGAGTCTCCTCTCGCGAGGAAGCGGCGCGACCGCGACGAAGCGATTGACCGACTCATGACTGACGCGAAGGGGCGAGGCCAAACTGCGGACCGAGCGTTCTGGAGCATGGTCTACGACTTCGAGATGGCTCCGATGAGCACCAACCGGAAGCAGCTCATGGAGCTTGGGATGGAGGTCCCTCCATCGGCATCGCTGACTGACGAAGCGTTGACGACCAAGCTGCACGAGGTCATCGGGATGCTCGGGCAGCTGAACATCTTCCTCTTGCACACCGACCACCTGAGCGACCGCGAGCTGTACGAACGCCTTGAGCGCGACATTCTCGACGAGGAGGTGCGTGACCTTCCGCCGGACGGGGCCGCTCGTGAGTTCATCGACCTCTGCATCTCCGACACTCTTGAAGAGGTGGACCTGTTCGACCGCTACTACGGCGGGGGCCCCTCCGGGCAGAAGCCGCCGTATGACCGCGACAGCAGATTGCCGAGGCCGACTGGCTGGATTCGGTGAGCTTCGTCGCTACCGGATTGTCTCGATGACCTTCGCCGGGTCGGCGCCGCACGCCTTGCACCACGCCACAAGCTCAACCGGGTCGATGCGACGCGAGCCGTGTTCGACCTTCGCCACATACGAATGCACCTTGCTCAGGCGTGCCGCCAGCGCCCGCACGGTCAGACCGGCGTCGAGCCGCTGCTGACGGAGCAGGCGGCAGAGCCGTCGGTACGCAGGCGAGTGCTGAGCACTTGTTCCCATTCTGGGCGCACGCTACGATTGGCTGGCTTTGTTCCTGAATTGGGAACAGCCGCCGAAAGGAGCCCGACGTGGCCCTGCAGGTCGCCCCACACGTCGCCATCGAGTTGCCAGAGTTCCGATTCGTCACAGCCTCGAACGAACCACCAGACGCGGACCACGTGCTGTCCGAACTGGTTCGATTCGCTCACGAGTCCGTTCGAGCCTTCAGCGCGCTTGCATCACCGAGAGCAACGAACACTCCGCTCGCTGCGGTCGGTCGCATTCGCGGCAGGGGGACTGCCGCGTCCTTCCGTCGCATGATTGGGGCGCTGGAGCTGGCAAGGCCGCTTCAGCTCAAGTACCCGTTCGAGGGAAGTGACCGGGTCGGCGGAGCATGCTGGGTGGTCGATTCCGCTTCGCTAGGCGAACCCCCAGCGTCGGCCGCCAAGCTCCGCTGGGAGAGCAGGGCACTCGACCTTCCGATGCACGTTCACGACCACTCAGACCGCGTCATCGTCGTCTTAGAGGGCAGGGGGTACTTCCATGTGTCCTCCCGGAGCGCGGATGAGTTCACGAGCGGTGATGTACGCACCGTCGCGGCTCGCGAGATGGATGTCTTCCTCTTTCGTCGCGGAACAGTCCACACCTTCAGCACGCTCGGGTCGACGATGACGCTTCTCTCGTGTCAGCTTCCGTTCCTGCCGTTTGACGACCCGAGGCAGTACAGGCTTCCGGCGTTGCGATGGTGCGCGTCGAACTTGCTCGGGCACGAAGCGTTCGACGCCGTCTGTGAACCCGCCTGGACCGTTCTCGCTTCAGGTGATGTCCCGGCCAGCGAGGAAGCGCGGCTCGTAGCGGTAGAGCCGCAGCCGAATTGCCGTCCACGTCGACCAAGCGCCGATGGCGGCGATGTAACAGAGGTACACCAGCAGAAGTCCGCGCTCGGTCACTCCCGAACTCACTACCGCGTAGCAGCATCCGACTAACAAGACGTGAGCGGCTGTGAGAACGGCACGCACACTCACCGTCGACGTGCGGCCTCCCGTACTCCTGCCGCGACTTGGGTGTCGCGACTGGAACCGAAGGACATCCTCACCGACAAGTTCGTTCACCCGCAGCTCAATCTCTGCAATGCGCGTGAGCGCGTCCTCGAATGAGCTTGCGTGATTGACGGTCGAGCGGACCAGCCACACGACGGCGAGCGGAAGTCCCACCACCAGGCACAGTCTCGCCTCGTGGGGAAGGACCGAGACGCTCCCCAAGAAAGCGGCGAGGGCTCCCGCTCCAAGAGGCACCCGGCGGTCGAGCGCATTGAGCCGGAACGATGCCAACTCGTACATCTTGTCGTACTCCGCGAGCAGGACGTCCACTTTCGTCCTGGCGTCCCGTGGGCTTTCTGGTGCCGTCTCTCGCTGCATGCAGTTCCGTCGCTGAGTCCGTTCACGTTGGACCCTTGCACGACTGAATCCGGTCGCACAAGCCTCGCTTCCCTTGGACGAACAGGGGCTTGGGACCGCGTACCGCGCATCGGTGCTAACAGCTTGTTGCTTTCGAGGTCGCTTCGGACCGTTCGCCGCCGCCCCGCATGAAGGGTTTGCCTTCGGCATCTGTGCTGGGGCTTCGCACTCCGGGCATGCACGACTCACGCCAGGCTCGCTGCGCTCCAAGGGCCTGTCATGAGCCGTGCCCGCGTTCGCGGCCCTCCGTCGCGACGTCGAACGGTCTTGCGCGACCGGTTCTCGTTCGTGGTTCGAAATTGCCCCGGCGACTGTGCGACGGGGCCAATTTCGGTACCGACAAACGGAGAACGCAATTATGAAAGCAGAGCAAGCACGAGAGTTGACCGACGAGGCGCTGGCACGACTGGCCGACGCACTGGACGAGGGGAAGAGCGAGGAGCTGACACGGTTCCTCGGTGCAGTGGCGAAGTTTCACCGCTACAGCTTTGGGAACGTCATGCTCATCATGAGCCAGAAGCCAGACGCCACACAGGTCGCAGGATTCAACGCGTGGCGGTCTTTCAACCGCTTCGTCAAGAAGGGCGAGAAGGGCATCGTCATCATCGCCCCAATGATGCTCAAGCCCCGCGAGGACGCACCCTCTGGAGAAGACGGGAAGCCGATTCTTCGCTTCCGTGGGGTGCACGTCTTCGACATCTCCCAAACCGACGGCGAGCCGTTGCCTGAGCTGCGGAACTTCTGCGGCGACCCCGGCGTCTACTCCGAGCGGATTCGTTCGCTCATCACCGCTCGCGGCATCGAACTCCGCTTCGAAGAATCGCTCGGAAGTGCTGACGGCCTCTCAAGCGGCGGAACCATCGTCATCAAGACCGGCCTCCCCGTCGCCGAAGAGTTCAGCGTCCTAGTGCACGAGCTGGCTCACGAGATGCTGCATCACGGCACCGGAGCTGTTCGCGGTTCGAAGACCCAGCGTGAGACCGAAGCCGAGGCAGTCGCCTTCGTGGTGAGCACCGCCATCGGCATCGATTGCCGGACGAGTTCGAGCGACTACATCCACCTCTACAACGGCGACAAGGGAACCCTCGCCGCATCGCTGGACCGCATTCAGAAGACCGCGTGCGAAGTCATCACGGCGATGCTCGCCGAGCCGGCAGATGGGAAGACCCTCGCGAACTAACCAGATAAGAACGCCCAGCGTGAACCGCTGGGCGTTTGACTGCGGTTCACTTCGGGACGAGAGCATTCGGGGTGATACTCCCTGTTGAGCGTCGTGAGGAATACAATCGGCTTATGCCTGAGCGTGAAGATGGCGGAAAGGCGTTGGAGCAGGCCAGCTTCTCGCGCGGACAACGCGAGATTGGCCAGCAAGCGATTGACGATTCGCGGTTCGCAAGCTCCAACGCACCTGACCGAGATGAGCGACTCAGCAGCCCGCGAGACGCCTCATTCGATGAGCGCATTGCGCGATGTGCTGCAGACGAAAAGAGTCTGGCAGGGGAGTCGCTCAAGAAAGACGACGCCGGTTGGCGGGTGTCACTCGACAAGATGGACCCGGCCGCGCGTCGGGAGTATCGCGAGCAACTCACCGGCGAGGTCTTGGCGAAAGAGGTTTTCTGCAAGGCGGGATACGAACGGGCCTCATCCGACCGTTTGGACGGAACCCGCGCGACCTCCTGGGACCAGCTCCACGACCCTGAGAAGCTTGCGGCCTTTCGGGACGCCGAGCAGCTCACGGCACGCATCGAGGGGAGGGAACCGTGCCCAATCACCGCCTCGGAGTCCGAGCGAGATGGTGGCTTCAATCCCAAGACTAACACCATCGACCTTGACCATCCCAAGACATTGGCGTATGGCAATTCGGAGGAGCGTGCGATGTTGACGTTCTTCCACGAGCAGGCTCACGCGAAGCAGCGCGCTGCGGTGGAGAATCCCGATGCGTTCCCGGAGGTTTCTGCATCTCAACGAGAGGAATGGCGGGAGAACATGGAGAACTACAAGCCTGGGGGCGAGCCAAAGCGGGAAAAGTTAGAGTACCGCGACCAGCCCATCGAACGGGATGCTCGCGCAGAGGCGAGTGAGCGATTAGCAAGGGTGCTGCATGAGCGACGAAGAACAGCTGAAGAGTGATGCTTGGATGGGTGAGCCTGCATGGGCGCTCGAGCGCATCATGACCGAGACTGGGCGTGACCCCGTGGACGCCGAGCGATTGCGTCGCGAGCTTGCGGGGGTGGACGTGTCCCTTCAGGCGCAGGTGCTCGGTTGGTGGCGAGGGTCTGCCATCGACATGGACCGGGAGGTTCATGGGTGGTCGATTCGACGGCTCCTGCGTGCGGGGCACTGCACACACGTGATTGCAACGTTTACGTGGTTGGACGGTCTCCTTCGGTTTCCAGAGGAGACGCTCCAGATGCTCAGCGAGCCGCGGTGCGAACTCATCTTTGACGAGGCAGACCGCGCCGCGGCTATCAAGCGGAAAGCGCACTGAGGTTACGAACTCGGGCGCTTTGGCAATCTGATGGCATCAACCACCGGCGTCTTTTCGCTGGAGAACGCAGCCGCGCGGTCGGAGACTCGCACGACCGCGAGGCGAAGCTGACGGACGGCATCGAAGATGGGTTTGAGTCGCATCCCCTCGACGACGACTGTGTGCTCGCGAAAGTACAGCGTCACCGTCCCTTTGTCTGTCGCTGGCACTTCCACGCGGTACTCGACCGAGAAGAGCTGGTGGTAAGCGATGGCGAACTGCTTGCCTGATGCCAGTTCGAAAACGACCGTCGAGGGCGGCGGCGCTTTGCTGTCAACGACTCCGTTGAGGTCGCCTTCGGCAAGGGCGTACTTCGCCAACAGGTCTTGCGATTCAACGGTCAATGCCGTGGTCCTTCTGAGGAGGCTCAGGTTGCTTGTGGATGGGACCGCGAGACGACAGCGTATCTTCGCTGTTGCGTTCCATGAGGCCCGTTGCCGACCTTCGCTCGTCGCTTCGCGACACCGCTTCCATCAGTAGGCCCTTGTCGTCGGTGAAAATGGTGACGGATTCACGAGCCCGACTCACCGACACGTAGAACTGCTCGGCGGAGGAGGCACCGAACGAGGTGGAACTCTGGGCGATGAGAACTCGGTCAACTGTTTTCCCTTGTGAAGCGTGGGAGGTGACGCAGTATCCGTGCGCGATGTGTCCGAAGTCCTTCGGCACGATGTGGCCGTTCTCGAACTTGATGTCTCCAGTCAGCGTGAAGCCAACCACACGGCCGAGCGAACCGTTCTCAAGGCGGAACCGTCGGTCTGGTCGGGTTACTCCAGCGAGCTTGGCGATGGGTGAGTTGTACAGCTTCCACTGCGCCGACTCCGAAAGGAGTTTCTCTGGGCCGAACGCCTCGTTCTTCGTGCGGCCGTTGCGGGTGACCCGCAGTATGTCGCCCTTCGCGACCTCGATGTTCCGACGCTCGAACACGTCGAAACGGTCAGCTTTGCTGAGCGGCAGTGCTTCAACCAATTTGCCTTGGCGAGCGAGCACGTTGCCGAACGGGTCGCGGCCGAGCACTTCGTATTTCTCGCCAGCTTGGAAGCCCTTCGCCGCCTTGTGGAATTGCACGACCATGCCACCGCGATAGCTCATCGCCGCAGCGCGCTCCGCCTCCGTGAGACCGAGACGTTCCAACCGTTCGAAGGTTCGGCTCTTGCCGAGCATCTTGGCTTCCTTGAGTTGGCCGCGTACGGCCTCGGTCACCTGCCGAGATTCCTCATGGGTGGGCGACACGACGAGCGCCGACTTCTTGCTGCGGATGGCCTGCAGGTACTCGGCACTGAGGGCTGCGTGGCCATCGGCAGCCTTCGTTTCGCGAATCGCTCCGAGCTTGTCCAACTGCGAGAATCCGTCGCGTGTCCGGCCTTCCGCGAGCGCATCGACGGCAGCACGGTAGTCGCCGGTCTGCCGACGGATTTCACT